>Ga0307507_10001376_pt1 | contig 54550 bp, 14 predicted proteins | sample 7_EM_MG_FD_207223 | JGI IMG/M metagenome (GOLD analysis project Ga0307507, IMG submission 207223) | Populus trichocarpa ectomycorrhiza microbial communities from riparian zone in the Pacific Northwest, United States - 7_EM | ecosystem: Host-associated > Plants > Roots > Unclassified | place... | reverse complement strand
ATATAAGACTATATAAGATTATATAAAATTGTTTTGATCCTAATATATATTATAAGCTAGTATACTATAGGCTAAGAAAATAGTAAAAATTTATTTACGCAATTAGCATATAACTTTACCTTAATTACAGGTTAAGAAATATAAAGATAGCCTTAAAAGTTGCCAAGTTGGCCAATTGCATGTCAAGAAATATACAGTTAGCTTTAAAAGTTGCCAAGTTGGCCAATTGCATGTCAAGAAATATATAGTTAGCTTTAAAAGTTGTTAAGTTGGTTAACTGCGTGTCATTTAACTTTTAAATGTATCAAGTTGGTCAATTGCATGTCAATTACGCGAAACGCGCTTAACAAAGTCGACTTGAAACCCAGCCTGCGAATATTTTCCCGATGAAGATAAGCTGGTAACGGATTTTATAAGAACTTAGCTAGCCTGCTAATAGAAAAGGCAATATCTGGTTATGTAGTAGATGCTGGATATATTGCAGAACCTATACGGCGTTAATCTCCTTTTATCTGATTTGGCGTAGCTTCTCCCTTATATAGTATTAATTTCTGGCCTAATAGTGGTATAGCTAATGGCTTTAGATATTCCAGATGGTATATTAAGACTAGCTTTTTAAGATATTGATCTAGATAGAGCTAGAGCTTTCCCTTTTGTTAATCTTGTACAACATAAGTATTTAGGAATGACGTAAATTAAGGTATTTTGTGTATCTTAAATTGATCTTGCAGCTGCTTTAGAATGTCCTCCATCTGCTAATAATAGCTTAGGTGTCCTATAATTAGGATGTTGTTAATATAGAAGAACATAAAGATAGGTTTAGTAGGGTGTATATAGAGATACGGCTTGTCTGGTATAGCTTTTAAACCAATGCTTTATAGAGTAGCAGATATTTCTAAAAACTACAATTTAGGAGATTTCTGTAGTCTATATATTGCCTTTCTTAAATGGAGGGAGAATCTAGGTGGTAGGTCTATACCCTTAGGGGGAATAAGGTAGATCTTATTGTTAACTAAGGCATTAACAAATGCATTAACGGCGTTAATTTGTATAATATCTAGGTCGAAGCTAGTGATAAGAGCGTAAAGTAGATAAAAGGTTTGATAGGCTGCTATTATAGCTTTAACCTCCTCTTGTAAGACTGCTTAAAGGTCTCCACGGACAACTAGACAAGCTTTAAATCTTATAATAAAGCCGTCCGAATCTTCCTTGTATATAAAGACCTATATAGTAGGAAGTTGATAAACCTTCTTAATTAGCTGTACCTCGTCCTATGTCTGCTTTTTGGTTAAGGTCTTTATTTTAGTATAAGCAGCTACTTTAAACTCTATAGCGTACTTATAATTAAGTATCTCTTTTTATAACTTTGGTGGCGGTGGAAAGTTATCTTAATGTCCACATATTTTTGTAGCAGTAGTATAAAAAGCGTAAGCCAATAGTATTGTATCTGGATTGATGATATTATTACTATTATTAATTTAAACTATAAAGGCTTATTGTTATAAATCCTAATTTAGCATATCTTTCTTCTTTACTATAGGCCGCTTTTTATAGCTAGAATATCTCTTACCTCCTAATAATAAGCCTACTGTTGTCTAAGGTTTAGAATAATGTATAGGATCTTTAAATGGTGGTTTAGTGACTTTAGAAGATGATAGAGTGGTAGATAATATCTGTTAAGGCGCCGAAGACGCTAATAGTCTAGACGGTTCTAGAGTTAGCTTTAGGGTAGGTAGCTAATAGAGTTCTTCTATTAAAATCTAAATGCTTTTTAATATAAGAGTAATATTAATATTTGCTAAATGCGATAGTCCTATATCTAGTTCTTTATTAAAGTTCTCCATCTAGTCCTTACTGCTATCTTAAAGATTATCTAATAGGTCCTAGATTTGCTAAAAAATAATACTTTTAAGCCTATAAGATAATAAGGTGTTCTGGTATTTTAGAAGATTAATATCTCTTTAACTTATTAATTCGTATATTATAAGATTGGATAATGTGGTTGGTAGTAGGTATCTATACCCTATAAATATTTAACGCTTTTATACCTATGAGATAACCTATTTAGGCTTATAGCTTAAACTTTGCCTTTTTAGAAATGCCGTGTTTAATAAGCATGTAAGTTAAAGATCTAGCTATATAAAGTCCTACTAGCTATAGCTTTTATTTATATAGCATTTTAAATGGGGTCTTCTAGTTAATGGACTTAATAACGTATTTGGTAAGTAACCTGGCCATGTAAGTAAGCTAGCCACCTTAAAACCCTACCAAAAATTAGAAAATTCATACCTTAATATCTTAACAACCACTTAATAATAAATTCTAATAATTTAGATTTGGACTTTTATATACGCTTTATGGCCTCTATTAAAGTTGTATAGTAATTGGTTTAGTGGTTTTTAAAATATAGCAATTTAGCTTTATTTTAGCCCCCAAATTATAATATTTTAAAAACCACTAAACTAATTACTATGCAACTTTAATAGAAGCTGCAATGCATATATAAAAGTCCAAATTTAAATTATTAAAATTTATTATTAAGTGGTTGTTAAGATATTAAAGTATGAATTTCTAATTTTTGGTGGGGTTTTGAGGTGGCCAGGTTACTTACGTGGCCAGGTTACTTACCGAATACGTTAGGAGTTTAATTAAGTAGGAATACTACTAGAAGCACAAACTCGGGCTATAGATCCACGGGTAACTTTACTTTAATAATAGCAGTCCTTGCTTATTTAGAAATAGCTCTCCCTAACCTCTTTATAGGTCTATTTTAAGCTAGAGTATATAGTGTTAATTACTTAATAATACCTCCATTAAGTTAGATAAGATTCTTTACCCTAGCGCCTATACCTTACTCCTTATCTATATACTAAATGTAGATACCTTAAGCATTAAATTTCTTTGTAAATGCTATTATTAATTTAAAGAGTGGAAGTAGTGTCTCTTGCTTATAGTTCTTAATAGGAAAGGTATAATGGTACTTTATATAGTTATACCAAAAGTGAGCTATATATATCTCTCTATTAAACCCATCTTCTTCTATAATAATATTAAAGTAAATATATTTAAAAGGGTAGGTTCCCTTTACTAATATTCTACAAGATATCTGTTAGGTTATCTTTCTAAGAATACATGGTTTATAAAGTGGTACACTATACAGAGTTCTTCCTCTATCTATTTTAACCACTTTAACCCTATCTACTATAGTTGGCAGATAATCTACTAACTCTATATTACAGTGTAGTAAGCGTTAATGCTATACTTCGTTATATACTAAGGTCTTAAAGAATCTGGTGGATACAGCGTAAGCGGTAGAAGTAGGTAGTAAGGTAGTATCAGTATACTCGCTTTATCAACATACACGAATATCACTTATAGTGGTACGTATGCGGTGTTAAAGCTAGTAGTTATTAATTATCTAGAAATAGGGGTTTGCTCTAAGGTCAGATTAGCTAGTCTCGCTTCGTGGTCCCGTAACTACATCATATAACTAATATTCTAACACTAGAGCAACTCTAAGAAGAAGGCTAATCTACACTCTAAAGCCAAGTCTGTTTTTAGACTATTTGTAGCATATATATAATAGCTAAAGATCTAATTAATACGTAATAGTTTCCACACTCCTCTTATAGGTCCGTAATTATATAACTAGTGTTATGGCTTATACTAATACCTCTAAACTAAAGCTTATAGAATGCTATATTACGGGGACACTAAGCTAAGGAAAAGAAGGAAAAGAATTGTTAGGGGTAGTAGGTTAATATATCGCGAGGGCCGCTAAGGCGCTAGTAGTAAGCAAGCTAATAGCGATTTTCCATCCTAGGGATAGAAAATCCTAATTAGCTGGTTAAATTTAGGGTCCGCAGAATATAGCGGGTAGCGTGCCCTAGCACCGTTATAACCTATAAACTACCTTCTATTACTCCTTACGCTCCACCCAACCTACAGCCTATATATTAACTTAGTTCGTATTAATAAGTCGCTATAGGGTAATATAAGGCTTCCCCTTAGTTATTGCGTCTATAGGGTTAGCTTTACTATTAATCTATTTAACCTCTATAATCTACCAACGTTTATAGGCTTATTATAGGCATATTATATTAATTATTAATCGCTTCTCTTATATAGTTCCGAGTTATACGAGATAGTTATATAGTAACTTAGAATTGGTGTAAAGTATAAGCGGGAGGTTAATCTATAGAACCTTGTCTACCGTAGACTTAATAGTAACGGCGATATTAAAGCCATAAGCCATTCTATAGAGTTTAGAAGCTAAAACGCTTCTAGTAACTCTTTTATACTTAATTAAGCTCTAATAGATAATATTAGCCTTCTTAGTTGCGTTAGCTAGTATAATAATATAGCCAATTTATAAAGAGAGGTTTTTATTATTAGTAAAGGAAGCGTCTATAAAGACTAAAAGCTATAGGGTCTTAGCCTCTAACTTAATAAACTTAAGACCTCTGTATAAGTTCTAAATCTACTAACTTAGGCGCTTATTTAGCTCCTTTACGTCTACCTCTTTAGAATTAGTTACCTAGGTAGTAAAGGATAAGTTAAATAAAGCCTCTGGTTAACAGACTAAGGCGATATAGGCTCCTCTAGCGCGTTAAGCAATATACTAGTCCTTTAGCGTAAGTAGGCCGCGCGTAATTTCTCTAGAGCTAGTACTATCTACTGGCGTAGTATTAACCACACTAAGGTTCTTACACTAGCGCTTTTATATTAGTGTAATACTCTCGTCTTATACTAATTAAATAAGTCCTCCATTAAACTTAACTAGTATATTAGTAGTTAGTTACTCTCGCTCCTTAGCTATAAATTTAGCCTTATATAGTTTGCTTTGTTTAGCCTCTATAAAGGTATTATCTATAAAAAACAGCGTATTATTAGTCTATAAGCCAACAATTCTAAAAGGTTTATTACTATAAAGCAAATAAAGGTTGTATATAGACTAGTCCATTCGTAGCTAATTAACGTAGTATAAATAGTAGGTCTTAAACTAGTGGTTTCCAGCTTTAGGTACTCTATAAAGTGGCTTTATAACCTTTAAAACGGAGTCCTTATTAATTCCCAATTATTTATTTAGCTTATATAGTAGTTATATATAGAACTCGCGGTTTAGGTTTATAGTAGACTAGATATAGGCTTATAAGATATCTTAGAGGTAGAGTCGTATCTATAGTAGTATAGCAGCGATATAGAGAATTAGCCGCTGGCTAACTTATTAAATTATTAGTAACTAAGTAAGGACTAGCTCTTTCTCTAAATTGTTATAGGCCTATATAATAAGTTATAATTTCTTAAAGGCTTTATTAGTTCCCTTATTCTTAATCTTATTAACAAACTATAAATTAAAGAGCCTAACCCCCTTTTATATATTATATAGCTTAGTAATCTTAAAGACGCCTTTCTTAAGTAGGCTTATAACCTCCTTTTGCCATAAAGCGCTAAACTAGGTATTACCATCGTTCTATAAGTAAATAGTAGTGTCAGCTATATCTGCGGTATTATTATCCTATAAGTAGATAGCAATATCGGCCATATCTATAATATTATCCATAAGGGCATCTATATCTATTATAGCGTCCGTAATAGCTATATCTGCGACAGCTGTAAGTAATAGGTATTTATAGTGGCGACCTCTGCCTTACTTTAGCAGTAGCTGTGGTTTAGCTTTAAGTAACTATCTAATTAAGGTTGCGTCCTTGCAGTTATGTGACCGCAAATTGCCATCACGTGACGGCAATCTAGGGCAATTTGCGGCAACTTGCCTACGAACGCGAGTCAAAAGGGGTTGATTACGTAAGCTAAGCGAGCTTAAGAATTCCACCAAATTCCACCTGTAGAATAGGAGAATAATAAGCATTAATTAAAATCAGTTACCACCTATACTATTGCAATAGCATTACGTATTACCGGAAGTGATACTAACACTGATTAGTGATCACAGATTAGGAGACGTATTATCTATAAAGAGAGACGAGCTCGATTAGTCCCTGCTAAAGGCCTCTACCGATCTCGCCTGCTAAGGAGCATTAGTTAACGTGTATTTGAAAAGTTAACCCCTATCTAATAGGCCCTTGATTTTTTATATATGGCCCTTAAGTATTTAAGGAACCAACCCCTTTTAATAGGCCCTTAGTTTACGTCTATTACGTATTTTATACTACCTAGATCACATTAAGGAGCATCAGTTAATATATACTTAAAAAGTTAACCCCTATCTAATAGGCCCTTGATTTTTTATATATAGCCTTTAGGTACTTAAAGAACCGACCCCTATCTAATAGGCCCTTGGTTTACGTCTATTACGCATTTTAAACGCGTTAGGTACTTAAGGAACTAACCCTTTTAATAGGCCCTTGGTTCGCGTCTATTACGCGTTTTTTATCTAAAACCTAAAATCGAACTCGATAGGAGTCACGAGACAAGAATCGACATGTTAGATATTAGGGCACAAGTTAACGCAGAATAGGAGAAATAGCCTAAAGGTATCGACTTACAGTCCAACAAAACCACTATAAAGGATATTAATGAATTTGTAAAGTTTAAGATCCTAGAATACAAAGCGTATAACCTTAAGGATGATGAACTATGGGAGGTCTATAAGGAAGATTTCTAAAACTTTATAATATAAATCTTTAAGGATTGTAACTAAACTGGTATCTAAAAGCTCCGAACGTTTCTACGGACTAATGGCGTATGGATAAGGAAGTATAGGAATGCTATAGTCCCTAAATCGCTATTTAATACCTTGTAAGAAGAAGACCCTATAGAATGGACTGAGCCTAAGATCAAGAAGCACATAGTAACTAGAGAAAAGTTTACCTTAGAACGAATTAACTACCTCCTTAAGAATAACTTCGCCAGCACTAGTACTATTAAAACCCTAATCTTAATCTTACCAGCTATAAACCCTACCCTACTTATAATACTACCTACTACACCCTAACCTACCTCTATACTACCCCTATAATAGGAACCTAATTATATTAACTTAACCCTATAACTAGAACTACCTAGGGGACAGAGTTAAAACTAGGGTTTTAGTAAGGAGTTAACAAACCTCGCGAAGATATATATAGAAGATAATAAGTACAGCGGAGAAGATAACAACTTTAACTTTAAACTTACCATCTTCTATAACCTCTGTAGCAGAGCTGACGTACCCTAAGAAGCTAAGGTTAAAGCCTACCCTATAATGCTACGCGGTCTAGCACTTAACTACTACTATACTAACCTTAAAAACGTTACCCTAACCCTTTTGTTTAACCAAATCTGCGACGCTATATATAATTACTTTAAGGGACCTAAATACAGACGCGGTATATTAGGATAATGGAACTCAACAACTCTAAAGTCCACAATAGGTAAGAGTGAGAATGCTAGAAAATTAATCTTAGACTGCCTATAGTTACTTATTAAAGAACTAAGACACCTCTAGTATAGTCTTAACCCAGATTTATGTATAGATAAGTTCCTTTATAATAAGCTTATTAACGCCTACTAGGAGTTACTAGTGTGTTAATATGCCTACTTTAAACCTTCTGATAGCTTAACTGGCCTAATTAATAACTTATAATCCTCTATTATAATATTTAAAAAGTTAAATAGTAAGAACCCCTAAGCCTTCTTTACTAACCGCCGCTACTATAGATAATACCCTCGATCACCTTATAGAACACAATTATCCTTATCTGGCTAATATGCATTACTAAAGAAGCGCTGCTTTGTCTATAATAAAGAAGGTTATTAGTTATCCAAACACTCTAGAGAAGAACGTAATGAATTAAAGAAGAAGTTTAAGGACAGATTTAACCGCCGCTTTAATAGATATGCCTAATAGTATATTACTGAGTACGAAGGAATAGATAACGATAGTAATAAACTTGACTTAGAATCTATTAACAAGGCAATAGAAGCTCTTATAATTAATATTAAGTTACCAATAGTATCTCTAACCTAAGAATAGACTAAACTATTCCTTACCTCTTTTAGAATGATACAGCATAAAGGAGCTATTAATACTGTAACTGATTTAGCAGACCGATCCTTTACCTATATGATTACCGGCACTAATTTAATTGCTTACTATAATAACCTAGACCTATTTGCCTACGTTGCTACTAGCTAGTATATATCTGATAAGTTTTATAGAGTAATGATTAATACTCGAGCTTTAAAGAGATTAATAGTAGGTTATGGATAATACCTCACATATAGAAAGACCTATAATACCGTTATTAATACCTTAAAGGCTGGCGCTATTAACGTTTAGTTTGGCATCGGTTCTACCTCTTCTATTGGCTCCGTTATAGTTAATACACTAGTTGGCAATATTAAGTTTTATATTATAAAGGCCGACACACCCTTCCTACTATGCCTTGCAGATATAGATATACTAAAGGTCTATTATAATAACCTTAAGAACGTCCTAGTCACCCTAATAAAATTAGTACTAGTAGTTCGCTAATTTAGTTACCCCTTTCTATTATAGGAAGAGTTACTATAGTTATTTATAACCTACTTATTTAATTAAAACCCTTACTACCTAACTACTACTAAACTCCGCTAACTCTACCGTCGCTTTGGACATCTATCGGCAGATAAGCTATATAAGGTACTAGAACGCTCTAGCTATAATAATATTAATAAGTAGGCTATTAACTACCTTACTAAGTACTGTTCCTACTGCTAGAAATACGGTAAGTCTCCTAGATGGTTTAAATTTATACTATAAGAAGACTAAGATTCCGATTTTAACTATTCTATTTTTGTTAATATTATATATATTAATAGGAGTCCTATTCTCTACGTAATTAATAAAGCTACCAGATTTTAAGCTGTAAGATAGCTATATAATATCTCCGCAAAATATACCTGGGACATCCTATAACTATATTAGATTGATACCTATATTAGACTACCTAACTACATTACCTATAACGCTAGGAAGAACTTCGCAAGTAAGGAGTTTTAATAGCATGCTATGGCAATGGCTATATTAACTAAGAGCGTCCTAGTGGAAGCTTACTGGTTTATTAAAATGGTAGAAAGAGCTTATCTAATACTATACTAAGCATACTAGATAATTATAGAGGAGCTATAGAACTTAGGAATAACTAAAGAACTAGCCTTATAAATGGTGGTAAAGGCCGCTAATAACACAGCTGGCCTAGATGGCTTAGTCCCAATACTTTTTATCTTTAGTGCCTACCCTTATATAAGCGAACTCGACCTACTAGCACCCTCTATTATATAGCGAGCGGCAGCTATAAAGAAGGCAATAGAGGAGATTGTAAGAATTAGGGTAAAGAAGCAAGTTAACAATGCACTAAACTAATAAAATGGTCCATCTGTTACTATAATCTATAACCTCCCCCTTAACTCAGACGTGCTCGTATAGCGTGAAGGTAATACTAGATAAAGCGGCAGATAGACTAGCCTATTTAAGTTACTTAGAATTAATGGAGAAATATATAAGGTATAACTCCCTAGTAGACCTACTAACTTTAGGACTATAATAGTGAAGCCGTACCTATAACCCGAACTAGAAGAACCTAATAAGGAACTAAAGGAGAAGCTATTTAAAGAACTAACTAAGGAACTAACTAAGGAACTGACTAAGGAACTAACTAGGGAATTAGCTAAGGAACTAATAACCACTGTACCCCTCTGAAGATTAAAACGGATATAATGATCGCTAATAAAGTCCTAGCAAAATATCGCGGACGTATTAATATTTATTAATAACAGCCTAACGAAACCTAATACTATAACCCTTAAGTGCACCTTACCGTTATTTATAGAGTCTTAATATAAGGAGATAAACGGTTTACTTAAGAAAGGCGTCTTTAAGTTTATTGATATAGCAGATATCCTAAAGGGAGTCATAATCTTTAACTCCTGGTTTGTTAATAAGATTAAAAATACTAAAATAGATAAGGCCTTTAAGAAGTCTAGACTAGTTATATAAGCCTATAATAACTATAGCAAAGATCTGGTCTTAATATAATCACTAACTATTTAACGTATCAGCTAGAGAATTATCCTAGTACTTATGGCAACCCTATAAGGAAACGAAAGAAGACCAGCCTCTTTATACCTACGTGATATTTTATAAGCTTATGTATAGTCTAGTACCTACCTAAACAGAGACTTCTTTATACGCCTACTACTAGAACTTAAACTAAAGAATAGATTAATTTTAAGAGTTATTAAACTACTCTATGGTGTCCCAGAAGCCGGCAACTATTAGTTTAATATATACTACCGCCACCACCTTAATAAGCTATGGATGAATTAGTTAATATATAACCCCTGCTTGTTATATACAAATAGCAACAGCTTTAGAATTGTAGGACTGTAGATTAATAATATACTATTTCTTACTAATAAAACCTTTGCGGAGGCTAAAGAAGCTAGGCTTTAGGAAGTAAAGTTTCTAGTAAAAGAGAGAGAGAAGCTTATGCTAAATACCCTAATTAAGTTTAACGGAGGCTGTATTAGGTAAGAAAAGGACTTAATAGCCCTTACCTAGGAACGTTAATGCCAGAACCTAAAGTTGGTTACTATAAAGGCTACAGACCTAACTAGCTCTAGAGGGGAAGTCCGTAAGGTAGTTATACTAAAGGACTAGTATGTTGCCTAGAGAGCAAGAGGAGCCTATATTGCTATAGTCTATTAACTAGAAGCTACCTTTAACCTCTCCTTTATAGCATAAGTTATTAACCTAAAGGAAGAATATGCGAAGTAGCTTAATAAGCGGCTATAATAGCAAATTAATAATCCCTTCTAAGGACTTCGCTTTGTACAACTTGATATAAGCACTTTTAAACTAATAATATTTATGGACTCGTCCTTTGCTAATAACTATAACCTCTCTTCTTAGATCGGCTTTGTTATTATACTTACGGATAAAGATAATAGGGCTAATATCCTCTATTGGTTATTTATTAAATGCAAGCGAGTTATACGAAGCGTCTTAGCATCTAAACTATATAGTATAGCCTACGTGTTACGGCACTGGCAAATTGCCGTCAGATTGCGGCAAGTTGCCATCACGTGACCAGGAGATTGTATATAACTTCGAGCGGTGCTTCCGTTCTTCTTGTTTCCTTTCTTTAGCTTTGGATCCTCGTTCATAGACAATCCAATTGTACAGGCTTGCGCGACCCTCTTGCCGTACTCGTGCCTCGATTGACCGAGTCGCTAACATTATCCAAAGCTCCTCACTACTCTTCTTTCCTGAGAAGGAACTCAAAAATATCTACAAGGCCACGAACAGGACAAGGACACAGAATAGGACCCCAAGGACATTACTAGGACCATAAGGACAGGACAGACCCCCAAGAACCAAAAGAATACGAACAGAACGTGAAACCTAAGAATAGGACACGCACGGACCAGAACCCCTAGGAAATAAACAAACACCGGAAATTACCCAATACCCCTACCACTATGCCAAGAAATACAGCAGCTGGTAAAGCTGCTGTAGGACCCGTAAATACCTCTAATAGTGAAACAGTCGCCGTCCTGACCCCCCAGGAAGAGCTTATAGCAGCTAATACCGAAATTAAACGGCTTTAAGAGCTGCTTAAAACTAGAGACACCCCTACACCTAGTAAGGAGTCATTAGACACCTATAGACTTGCTATAGTCCTTAAGGCCCTAGCCCAACGTACAGTATTGGCATCGTCGCGGTCCGCGAAGGTCACGGACCCCCTATTGCTTACAGACGGAACTGACCCTATATTCGACAATTAGAAGCTTCAACTACAAGATAAGCTTAAAGTTAATGCGGACCACTTCCCTACTACCCAAGCTAAAATGGCCTACGTCTTTGGCCGTACTGGTGGGGACGTATAGACGTATCTACGTCCGCGATATGCCTAGGACTTGGCAGACCCCTTCCTTTCTAGAGAAGAGATGATTAACTACCTGTCTTCCATTTATAAGGACCCCTATAAGATACAGAACGCCCGCCTTAACTATAAAGCCCTTAATATAAAAATAATAGAGACCTTCTTGGTTTTCTAGACCCGCTTTCTACACCTAGCCGGATAGGCTTAAATCCCCTAAAAAGATTTAATGCTAAACCTCTTTAATAAGCTTACCCTGGACCTACAGCGCGCCGTGCTACCGGTTTATACTACTGTATAGACGCTAAAGGAACTTATGGACTAGTGCCTAGCTATTGACTAGGGCCTCTGCTAAATCAAGGCACGTGCCGAGTGGTATAAGACTAGAAGCTCTGCCAACCAGAACACGAGTACTATAAGAACGGGCCATAGCGCCCTAGTAAGATCTGCAATCCCTGCGGCACCGACTGTACCGCCTGCCGTTAACCTAGCGGCTAGCCGTGCAGCTAGCCCCGCGGCGGGTCTAGCGAATACTTAACCTACGTATAATAACCCCCGTAGACAGGTTCTTAGTAATTAAGGAGCCTGCTTCTTATACGGCTAGAAAGACCATTTTGCAAAAGACTGCCTAATAGCGGCAAAGACAAACAAGGTCCTGTTAATTTAGGAGGATGGTATAGAGTTGGAAAAAGAGGAACCCTAGAGCAAGACTCCTCTCTAGGGTTAAAAGGAATTAACATATTATATATTAATCTGGGTGGGCTAGTTAGTGGAAGAAGCTGCACTATCCCTTATACTTTATTCCGTAATAGATATTAAGTTTTAACCTCTGCTTTGGCTGACTCTGGAGCAAATACCTTTACCTTAATAGACACACAGTGTGCTGTAAAGCTGGCTGATTTTTTAAATGCACCCCTTAAAGAACTGCCTAAACCAATTCCTATTCGCGGGTATAACGGACGGATAGGACTACCCATTATAACTATCTTACGGATTTACCTCCGTGTAGACAGATAAAGGCAGTATAACGTCCCCTTTCTTATTACGGACCTAGAAAGCCACGATATAATTTTAGAAAGAAAATGGCTAGCCTATCTAGGCTTACAGCTCGACGTACGGAGTAGATGGCTTGTCTGGCCCGAAACCCTACCCCTGACACCTTCTTTTATAAAGGAAATCAGCATTATAATGGAAAATCTTGTGCGGCTATAGATAGACACCGTTTACTAGGCTGATGCTATACATAGGGACCAGGCCTTTGAGAAAGATGTACAGCTTGATTCGCAATAGGTCCGTATACTACGCCGCCCCCAGACTACCGATGTCGCACCACCGGCACTAGAAACCCAGGAAGTTAGTAATAAGCCAGCTGGCTTAGGCCCTATATAGCTATGAAGAATAGCAAGGAATATCGGATGCTGTACTGAACGTATGGACCGAAAGGATAACTTATGGAAAATGGAATAGGAGCTAAGGAGGGTTGTAAACCCTCTACCGCAAAATACGGCCCATGGAACGTCTGTAAAGAAACCTACGAACCTCCCACTAGTTGATATCTGCTGTATTGGTGCCATAGGGTTCTACCAGAACTTAAAACGGCCTGACACCGTTGCCTTTATGACTAGCTTATATGAAATTGACCGGATGATTAAAGACAAGGAAGCCCTAGCCTGTGACTAGCTTAGTGGGGAAAGTAAGCTTACAGATAAGGAGCTAGTGGAACAGAAACTACCCCAACAATACTGGGAATTCAAGGACGTGTTCTCTAAGGCAGTATCTAATATACTTCCGCCTCACCGACCGTATGACTATAAGATTGAGATTGAGCCCAACAAAGAAAACACCCTTAGTTATAGCCCCCTCCGCTAGCAATCTACTGACGAGCTATAGGCCACTAAGTAGTACATTATTAATAACCTTAATAAGGGCTTTATTGAGCCTAGCTAAGTCCCCTTTGCCTCACCCATTCTCTTTGCTAAAAAGCTGAACGGCGGACTCCGTTTCTGCATTAACTACCGTAAACTAAACCATATAACCCGCAAAGACCGATATTTGCTGCCCTTACTTAAAGAAACACTGGCCCGTATAAGTAAGGCTAAGATTTTTACAAAGCTTGATATCTACCAGGCCTTTTACTGAATTAGGATGGACCCTAGATCTGAGGATCTTACTACATTTTGGACCCGCTACGGATTATATAAATGTAAAGTACTACCTTTTGGACTGACTAACGGACCAGCTACATACTAACGGTATATAAATGACGTACTCTTTGACTACCTTAATGACTTCTACACAGCCTACCTAGATGATATTATGATTTACTTAGAAAATGAACTGGAACATGAGGAGCATGTCTATAAAGTCCTACAACGGCTTTGTAAAGCTGGCCTCCAGGCCGATATTAGGAAGTTAGAATTTAGTGTTAAGCGCACTAAGTACCTAGGGTTTATTATTAGTATGGACGGAATTAAGGCAGACCTAGAAAAAACGGCCGCAATTGACTAGTGGACACCCCTACGGACTATAAAGGGGGTATAATCATTTTTAGGTTTCTGTAACTTCTACTGACGCTTTATTAAGAACTACAGCAGGATCGCCTAGCCTCTTAACCGCCTTACTAGGAAGGACCAGCTATTCCACTTTAACGCCATATATATGTAGGCCTTTAATGAGCTTAAAAAACGGCTGGTATTAGCTCCCCTACTTGCCCACTTTAACCCGGAACGGCCCTTAATGCTAAAAACTAATACCTTAGACGGCGCAATAGCTGGAGTTTTCTCCCAGAAGTAACCGGACGGAGAATAGCACCCTATTACATACTATTTGAAGACTATAATAGATGCTAAGCTAAACTACTATATCCATGACAAAGAAATGCTGGCTATTATCTCTAGCTTTTAGCACTGGCGTATATAGCTAGAGGGGACCCCTAAGCCTATTAAGGTAGTTTTGGATTACAAGGCCCTAGAATACTTTATAACAACTAAGGCCCTTACGGCCCGGCAGGCACGCTGGGCGGATATCCTATCTTAGTTCAACTTCTTAATTATATATAAACTAGGCGCTATAAACCGTGCGGATGCTCTTATAAGGCGTAAACAGGACCTAGGTAACTAGGCAGCTGCGAAGATCTTATTATAGACCCAAACACTACTATAACCAGAGCACCTCGACCCCTAGATACAGGCAGAACGAAATACGGACCCTTTAGACGCTAAGATATATCCTGTTAACTCCACGGAACTTAACCTTATTAATGAACTACTGTAGGCAAACCGTACGGCCCCTTCTCTACAGGAGTACCGCGAAAAGGTAAAGGATGCTACTAGCCTATAGTCCCTCGAAAACGGACTACTTAAGCACTAGGAACGGCTGGTGGTAGCAGAGGAATAGAATTTACGGACTTAGCTTATCGCCAAAGCATATACTTAGGTCTCTACGGCCCACCCCAGAAAAAATAAGACCCACAGAATTATTGGCGACCGCTACTACTAGCCCGGAATGGTTACAGATATTAACCGCTATATACAGAACTGCGATAACTGCCGTAGGTCTATAATTCCACGAGACAAGACCCTAGGGCTATTAAAGCCACTCCCAATACTAGAACGCCCCTAGCAGTATATCTTTATAGATTTCCACGAGTTACCTACGGACCGCGACGGATATAATATGGTTATAATTCTAGTTAACCGCTTTAGCAAGCGCCCGTTCTTAATTCCCTGTCATAAGAATATTAACGCTAAGGAGGCGGCCTGACTGTATATCCACTACGTCTACCAAATTTACGGACTACTAGATACTATTATATCCAATTACAGGCCGCAGTTTATATCAGCCTTCTAAAACGAGTTTACTTGGATCCTAGGTATTAGGCTAAAGCTCTCTATAGTATATTACCCCCAGACAGATAGTTAGACGGAGATTGTAAATTAATACTTAGACCAGAGACTCCAGCCCTTTATTAACTACTTTTAGGACAACTAGGGCGAACTACTACCTATAATAGACTACGCCCAGGCAACCCTACCCCATAACTTAACAGGGTTTGCACCTATCCAGCTAGAAATGGGATACTTACCCTATATAAGCTTTAACTGGGAAAGACTAGAAGGACCACAGACCGTACGCGAGAAACTATCTTATAAGGAAGCACAGCAGTATACTAGACGCTTAGAAGAAGTATAGACGGTAGCCCACAAGAACCTAGAGAAGGCCTAAAAATTAATAGAACAGCAAGCAAATAAGCACAGGCGCAAGCCCGACTTTACCATAGGTAATAAGGTCTGGGTTATAACAAAGAACTAGAAAACAGAACGGCCTAGCCATAAGCTAGACTATAAGATGGCAGGACTATATAAGATCCTTAATAAAGAAGGCAACTTATACAAGGTTAAACTCCCAGACTCAATTAAAGTCCACCCTGTTTTCTCACCGGATAAGCTATAGAAAGCTGCAAATAACCCACTACCCGGACAAAAGAATGAGCCTCCACTGCCGATTTAAGTTAATGGCGACGATAAATGGGAAATTAAAGAAATACTAGCCTGTAAACTTATATAAGGAACACTAAAGTACCGCATAAGTTGGAAAGGATATAATCCAGACCCTACCTAGTACCCCGCATGGAATTTTATAGGTAGCCCCCATAAGTTATAAGAGTTTTATAGCCGTTATCCTAACGAACCTGGACCGCCAAAGTACTTAGATGAGTGGATGGATTGCTGGCATAGCGAAGACGACAAATTACCAGTAGAGCATAAAGATAGGAATGCCCCGCGGGGGTAGTACGGACATACAAAGCCTAAGGGCAGGCTTTTTCGGAGGGGGGGGTAATGTTACGGCACTGGTAAATTGCCGTCAGATTGCGGCAAGTTGCCATTACGTGACTAGGAGATTGTATATAACTTTAAGCGGTGCTTCCGTTCTTCTTATTTCCTTTCTTTAGCTTTGGATCCTCGTTCATAGACAATCCAATCGTACAGGCTTGCGCGACCCTCTTGCCATACTCATGCCTCGATTGACCGAGTCGCTAACACTACGGATTTAACACCAGAGCTGCGATTAAAGTAACTATTAAGAAGATCCTATAACTTAAACAACTACTACTTACCCTTTGTACTAATTTAAAATCTCTATATAACTGCCTAGTCAAACTTGGGATAATATAAGAGAAATGACTTATGGTTGACCTAATATGTTTATAACAATTATATAAGAGAAGAGAAATAGCAGAGATTAAATAGATTGACGGAGCCAGTAACCCTATAGACACTATAATAAAATTAAAACCTTGCCAAGCGTTAAAGGACCTAATTAATACGAATATAATTAAGCTATAGGTTACCAAGTGGGTAAAGAGAGGAGAAGATGGAAAGACAGGAATAGAGAGTGTAAAGATATTAAGCTAGTAGCTAAGGCGCTAGTACTAAGCGAGCTAATGACAATTTTCTATGCCGGGCATAGAAAATCGTAATTGGTTACTTTAGCCATTTAGCAGAATTTGGTGGAATTTAATAGGTGGAAAGTAGTGGAATTCGACAGGTAGAAAGTAGTGGAATTCGATAGGTAGAAAGTAGTGGAATTTAGTAGGCGGCGTGCTTAAGTACTATTAAAAACTAAATACTCCTAGTGTCTGATTAAGGTTGCGTCCTTGTAGTTATGTGACCGCAAATTGCCATTACGTGACGGCAATCTAGGGCAATTTGCGGCAACTTGCCTATGAACGCGAGTCAAAAGGGGTTGATTATGTAAGCTAAGCGAGCTTAAGAAATCCACCAAATTCCACCTGTAGAATAGGAGAATAATAAGCATTAATCAAAATCAGTTACCACCCATACTATTGCAATAGCATTACGTATTACCGGAAGTGATACCGACAGTAACAATTAAGGTTTAGCTAGTATAGGTACTGGTTTAGCTAATTTAACAGACTCTTATAGTTTAACTAAGTCTTATAGGTCCAGTAGGTAAGGTTTTACGACTATAAAGCGGAAGGTTATAGGCCTATTTAGTAGCTTTACGATATAGGTCTTACTATTAACGGTAAGCAGTATATATAGCCCGTCCTAATAACCGCTTTAGCTAGTATTGCCTTCTTTCTAGACTAAGATAGGCGAACTAGGTAGGAGGCCATAAATAGCGTTAGTTTGTTGTCCATTTCGCATATTAAGAGCGTTAGCGATCTGTTATTTAGCTTATAGCTTCTAGATTTCTACTATTGCTTTCTTAATAGCCGCAGCTCGCTATGCAACTAAAGGTAATAGTGCGTCCAATTTAACTATTTAGGGGTAGGCTCTAAAGACTAGGAGTGTAGGGACTAGGCCTTCTAGGCTAGCCGTATTATTAATAGCTTTAAAAGCCATTTATAGGGCTATCTCCTTACTAATTTTAGGGATTTTAGATGTAATAATTTGGTAGGCTCGTTATAGCGGACTATAGTAGCGCTCTACCATTCTAATAGAATTGTGTAATTTAACTAGAACTAACTTTATAGTTACTCCTATAGTAGTAGTATAGTGCTTAAACTTCTTACTAATAAAGTTCTTCCCAGCGTCTATAGTAATTAAGTCTAGTAGTCCTAAATAGCTATTAATTTAGCATATTTATAAAACGTTTTAAGTATACTTGGCGCTAATATCTTATAGCTATCTACTAGCTTAAAATTAAGTTACTTTATTAACTATGTATAGTAGGGGGGAGCCGCTAATATATATAATATTAACGATGATATTATAGTTAAAATTAATGTTGTCTTATAAGGTAAAGCGAAATCTACTTAGAGATCTGCTAAACTTCTGGCAGTAGTAGTAGAGTTTAGTTAGCTCTTTAATAGCAGATCTCTTAGTATTATGGCTATAGCTAGTCTTATTAAGAAGCTTTTATAGTCTATTAACTAATAGGTAACTAAATTAACGGTATAGACGTTATAGCTCTATATTAGTTAAGTAGCAAGGGTTCGCGTTAAAGGACTTAACTAGATAAGACTATAAAGAGAAGCTCTATATAAGAAATGGGTGGCTAAATTATCTAACTACTGGCACCTTTTTAGTGCGAGTAATAATAATGTCCTTTAGGTTATTGTATTTAATATAGAGTCTATCTATATCTACTAAGCAAAGTAGAAAAGGAGTATCTGCTTTAATAATATAGAATTATATCTTACCTATAGGGCTGTTAACGTCTATAGTTCCAATAGACGTAGAGGCTTTAATCCCAAATTAGATAGTTACTTAGCCCTTAGTTAACGTGTTAAGACTTATAGACTTATCTATAGCCTATAGGGCTTAGAATTGGCCGTAGCTAGCTATAGACTTATGTAAAGCACCTATATCGATTATAATTCCCATAAAGACCGTTAAGGTATATCGTAACGCTATAGTTATGGTTATATTATAGGCGAATGGGTTAGTCTCTGTATAAGGTTTTGTGGTAGACTTTATAGTAAGTTCTAAAGCCATAAGTAGGTGTGTATAAGCCTTATTAGCTAGCTCTACGCTTATAGAGGTTGCTTCCTCTATAGTAAGTATTTTAAAGGTGGTAATATAGGCAGAACTATTATTAGGTTCTCCGGTATTGCTCCTAGAGTTATTAGCGTCTTATATATAGGCTTTAAAGTCTAAATCTTTATCTTTATCTCTTTCACAAGCAGCGACGTATTACTTAAAGTGGTTATTAAAGTTACCCTTATTACGGCCCTTGATATTAATAAAGCGTCTCCTATAGTCATCTCTAGACCAACTACGCTCCTCTTCTAAGTATTTCTATAAACAGTAGTCCTCCTTCTTATAGACGTAGTACTTGGCCTTTAGTCTGCCATTGGTTCTATAAAAGCAATTGCTGCTATAGCAATTAGTGTTTTGGTCTTAACTCTGGTTGTTTTAATAGTAGCGTTAATCTATAAAAAAGGCTTAGTAAGATGGTCTTATTAGGGCCTATAAGGGGTGTTCTTTTTCCTACGTAATAATAGAGGATTATAGTTTACTAATTAACTAAAAAAGGTCTTCTAAAGGGTTAGAGATAGTAATATGGTATACTAGCACTTCCTAGTAAGCAGTAACTAACTTATTTATAATGATACGGTTTGTATAGAAGTTTAGGTATAGTCTATAACGTTGCTTTAGCAGTTTATTTATAAACAGTTGGAAGTTCTAATAGATTAACTTATTAGGGTTCTCGTCTATAACTCCTTAAAGGGTTATACTGTTCCACTCCGTAAGGTTCTTATAGTAGTATTCTAGCCCTTTAAAGAACTGTTATATATAGTTGTAGGCTTTAGTAAAAGGCCTTAACTTAAGGTTGCTGTTATAGTAGTGGTCTTAAGTAAGCCCTTTTAGCATGCTAGGGAATGCCACTATATAGCCTTCTAGTGGTAAGCCAAATCTCTTATAGATGTTGTAGAAGATAGTTAACTTAAAGTTAAAGCTGTCGCTGACTCCATCGTACTTTTAGTCGTCCGTGTAGATCTTTATAATTGTAGCTACCTCCTTACTATATCTAGGTCCTTACCTAGGTCCTTACTCCTCGCTAGGCACGGTTGGTTTAGGTAGTATATATATATATAGCTGCTGCGGTTGCTACGGCTACTACTAGGTAGTAATTGGTGTAGCTTACTAGGGTGTTATAGGGGTAGGTATCTACGTTCTAGATGGCGTTATAGCTATAGCTATAGGCTAGGCAGGCGGAAGAATAAGTAGGGTAAAAGTACTAGTTGCTAGAGGGAGGGTAGAGGCAGTTGCCATAGGTAATAATTACTAATTCTGCGTCTATAGGAGTTAAGTAAGGAGGGTAATATAAGGGCGCGAAGAGGCTTTAGGGAAGATTTAAAGGAACAATATAAATTCTATCTAAATCTGTCGGTAACACCTAAGTGCACTTGTTTGGCCTATTAACTGATGGATTTGTCTGGTGTTTAATAGGTAAAGAAAGCAGAGGATCGTAAGGATCGCGGTGCCTAAGTAGGGGGCTGATTAGTCACCATAAGGATGACTAATCAAAGACACGACGACGACACGTCGACGACACGTAACCACGTAACTTCTGTCCATATATTCCGACAAAATCTAAGGGTATATAGCTCTTAAAGAGAACAAGACGTTGCGTAAAGAAGAGAAAGGAATAACCAGAGAATCTTATAATTAAATAGTCAGGGGTCTTGGTCGATGCGTACACACGTACGCACGCAGACGGACTTTGGTAAAATTCGATTGATCTGGCAGAACTTAGTAGAAGTCGATTAAGGCGTCAAGTTTATCTGTTAAGTATTTTACCGAGACATTCCTACTGTAACTAGGCTAGTCCTGTTACAGTACCCCCCCTTTTAACTAAAGGTTTAAAATAATTCAATTTAGTCAAGAGTTTATAATTTTTTTTATTGCGTGTTGTATTTTCGTGTTAGGTAGTGGTTTTGGCAAGGTAGATCTAACCAATTAGACAACTTTAACCGCCAGTTAAAGTTCCTTAACATCTTACATGTCACGTAATTGCGTTATAAATATTATAACTTATTTTAAGTTCTTTTTAAATTTAAGTTTTGTGTATTTATGTTAGGTAGCAGTTGTTTGCCTTTATATCGTGTCCATCCAGCCGGAGTAGGCCGCAAAGGATAGTCCTTATAGAATTCTTTTACTAAGGAAGGCGCGTCGGCCTTAATCTAATTATAGGTTTCCCAGGTTTATATTTTATATCCTTTTTACTTAATAAGAAGTTTAAATTGTTTAGATTATTTTTTCTATTGTATATTATTAATTAAGTTAATAAAGTAAGAACCATTACCATTATTAACAATTATGGGAGGTAGCGGCGGTACTTCACAAGTTAAAGGTTCACCTTTTAAAGGTTGCAGTAAGCTTACATAAAACATTAGGTATATTTTTATCTTAGTTAGCAGTTTAAGCTTATAGGCATATAGGCTTAGTTTTTTTTTAATTTGGTATAGGCCCGCAAACTTTTAATTAAGTTTCTTTAAGGGCCGTTAAGTCTTTATATTTTATGTATTTAGGTAAGCCATATTACCTTCTTTAAAGTCCCACGCAGGAGCTCGTCCTTTGTTTGCATGCCATTCCTATACCATTTAAGCATACGTTAATTTACTTTATAGTAGTTCCGTTAACTGCTTTATTTAATTAGCGAAGTTGTATATATTAATTAACTAAATCTGTTTAATTATAGGTCCTATTGCATTAATTTTAGGTTGTGGTTTAAATCTAAGTCAAGGGTCTTATCCGTAGGTTATATAGAATGGCGTTATACCTATTAATTCGTTTATTATATTGTTCGCAGTAAACTTAGCTAAAGGTAGCCACTTTTCCCAGTCGTCTTGCAGGTAGGAGCAGTATATTTATAGGTATTGTTCTATAATTGCGTTTATAATTTCGGTTTAACCGTCTATCTCTAGATAAAATGCAGTCAAGAGTTATATTCGTATACTTAATTGTTTATATAGAGCTTACTAGAAGTCTGAAACGAACTGGCTTCCACAGTTGGATATTATTAAGTTAGGGAGTCTATGCAGCTTAAAGACGTATTTAACAAAACATTTAGCTACTAAAATAACATTAATTAAGTCTATAGGAATTATATATTACATTTTTATAAGGCGGTTAACTACTACTATAATATTTATAAATCCGTTGCTACTAGGTAAATCTACCATAAAGTTAATTAAGATATCACGCCATCTTTATATTGGAATTAATAATGGTTAGAGTACTCCTTGTTTCTTCATATAAGAAGTCTTTCCACAAATACACGTTCTATATACTCAAACGTATTTTCGCATATAGTCGTGCATTATAGGCTAGTAATATGCTCGTTGGACTATCTCGTACGTTTTCGCACGGCTAGGATGTCCCGCTATAGAAAAGTTATATACAAATTCAAGTATCTTAAATTATAAAGGTTCGGAATTTGGGACTACTATATTCTATTAATAGTATAGTTAATCATTACAAATTTCGCATTCAGCGAGTGTAATATCTTTATACTATCATTTTCCTGTTCAAATTGCTTCTATTATATCTGCTATCTATATGTCGTTCTTATATTTATATTCTATCAGCTTATTAATTTCTATTTCCCATTTATTAATTTCTAATTTGTTTCTATTAAGTTCTATATCTAGGAATATAGGATATAGTTTCTTAAAATGTTTAGGGGGCAATAGGATCTATAATTAATTTATAATCCGTTTGTCTAAAGCGTTTATAGGTAGGTCTTATAATTGTTATATTAATACGTTAGGCTTCTAATTAAATTTACCTAGTTAGTACATAATCTTAAAGTTAAATTATAAGAGGTATTCGGCCCAATGAATTTAGCGTTGCGTTAATTGCTTTATAGTTATAAAATACTGCAGGTTCTTATAGTCCGTTAATACGCGTATTAAGAATAATAATCCTTTAAGTTCTGGACGCCATTGTTTAAAGTATCTAATAATTGTAAGTAGTTCCTTATTGTATATCTTGTAGTTCAATTCGGTAGGGGCGAGCTTTTGGGAGAGAAAGGCTATTAGACGCAGCTTACCGTTCTTATTATACTATAATAACACTCCCCCTAGGGCATAATCAGATAAGTCTGTTTTAATAACACATTTAAGGTTAGGGTCGAAGTGAGCAAGAATTAGGGTGGTTATAAAGCGTTATTTTAAATTATTAAAAGCTTATTTGCATCTGGCAGTCTATTTAAATTTTATATTCTTCCTTATTAAGTTTACTAACAGTTAGGCAATCTTTGAGAAGTGGTTAATAAATTAATAGTAGAAATTTGCAAATCCTAGAAATCCTTAAATATCTTATACGTTACTAGGGCTTCCCTAGTTTATAATAGCAGCGACCTTCTTAGGGTCCATTTTAACTCCGTTATAGGATATAATCAGGCCTAGGTATATAACTTTAAATATATAGAACTTGTATTTCTTAATATCGCATTATAAACCCGTATCTCGCAAACGTTTAAGGACTATTTAGACGTGTTTTTAATGCTTAGAAAGCAAAGACGAGTAGATTAAGATATTATTAATATATACAGTAACAAATATATTAAGGAATTTACGAAGCGTATTATTAATATATTGCTAAAACGTATCAGGACCGTTCTTTATACTAAACGGCATTACTAGGTATTTAAAGAGTCCCTATTATATATAAAAGGCTGTGTACTTCTTATCTCCTTCTCAGACGCGAATTTAATTGAAGGCAGCGACTATATTAAGCTTTATAAAATATCGTGCCTTTGCTAGGCGGTTAAGCGTCTCTTAGATTAAGGGGATTGGATATTAGTTTTAAATTATAATTATGTTTAGAGCTTAATAATTAATATAGAATTTTAAGCCTCCTCCTAGCTTTTTAACAAATAGTACAGGTAAGGCGAATGGAGATTAACTAGGGTAAATAAATCCTTTTTCTAGATGCTTATTAAGGTATTATTGCATTATAAGCAGTTCTTCCTGTAATATACCATATAGCGGTCCGAACTTTGGTGTTATATTAGGTTTAAGTTCTATCTTAAAATCGTATATATCCTAATGCGGGGGTAGTTGGTTTGCGAATCTTTTCTTAAACTTGTCAATTAGATTATAGTACTCTTTAGGCATAAGAGGTTAAGGGTTAATATATTGCTTTAGTTTTAGTGCTTTCTTAATGTCTTCTATAGTTATAGTAAAGATTTTGTGGTCTTATTTTCGTGCTAACAAAACAAAAGGTGCGGCTTATATTATACGAATTTTAAAAGGTTTTGGTATAACATCTTCGCATTCTTTACTACTATTAGTAGTCGTAGCCGTATCGTTTTAGTTTGGGGTCCGTGGTAGGGGCAGTTTATATTATATCAAATTTAAATAATCTTATGCATATTTATAGGGTTGGTGGTGTTTTAAGTAATAACTTTAGTAGTAGGTCGTGCGGAATTTTAGTGTTTCTTTAACCCAGCTAATTAAAGAGTTATATCGTTTTAGCTATCTATATCCAAGTATTATTTTATATTGCTTTAGGGGTATTACAAATAAGGAAATGTATTTAAGGTATTTGCTTATCCACATTTTCACAAGAGCGTAGTGCGTTAATTTACTATATATTAAGGGTTTGCTGTCAAAGCCTTATAGGCCTTAGGGCTTATTAAGTTTCTTTAAATTTAGGTGTTAGGTTTTCGCGTAGTTTGTATTAATAAAGCCTATACTAGTAGCTCCACTATCTATAAGAATTTGTACCTCCTTCCATTTTCTAAGTATTCGAATTTTGCCAAGTATATTAAGGGAGTTATGTTGTGTATCAGCGCTAGAAGAGCCTAGATACTCATGCTCTTCCACTTCTTATCCTAAGGCGCAACTTGGCCCTAGGACGATTCGTTTTCCAAGTTAGCCAAGGGTAAGATACTTTATAATAACTAGGTATAATTTATAAAATAAGTATAGGTTAAGGAGCAAGTACGGCTTAAAGAATAAGTGCGATTTAAGGAGTAGGTGCAATTTAAAGACCGGGAGGAACTACGGCGGACTTTTTTAAAAGGGTAAGTTCGGCAATTCCTTTAAATATGTCCTTTTTTACTACATCTGAAGCATTCTCCGTTTGTGGCTTAAGTTCTTCGTTCGTTAGTTCCCAAGGGTGCATAAAATTAAGTAGTATTGAGGTCCATAGGGTCGTATATAGGACTTTTTAGGTTTGGAGAGGGATCGCGTTTTGGGGTATATATTGGTTTTATAGAGTTTTAAACGTGAGGCATGGTCGGCTTTAGAGAACGAGTTTGTTTATTATATTAAAGGTCCTCATTAATTCGTTAACATATTATAGCGAATTTAGGCAGGTCTTTTAGTAGTTCTTTATCTACTAACTAGGCTTTAATCTCATCCAAAATAGCTTGTTAAAGAGTAGCAACTTTAGCGGCTTTATTCCAATCTAGTTCGCTAATAAGGCCTAAAAATTCCGAAAAAAAGCTAGTAAATTCTTGGTTCCGTTATTATAGGTTTTTAAGTTTAGTAACAGCTGTGTGTTCGCAGCTAGCGTTATTATACGTTTATTCTAGTAGGGAGACAAAGATTTTAAAACTAATAAAGGTGCTATTATGGAAGAATGGATTTATAGTTTATGCAGCGTCCTTGCTTAAACAAGATATTCTATAGCTAATTTTGCTAGCTTTAGTGGGGTATTAGTCGTAGTTTATTAAGAGTTTAAAATGGAGCTTGGTTATAAAGGGACGTAGGTTGTTTCAATTTCTATTAAACATTAGAGGATTAGGGAGCTTTTTAGATTTCATAATAGGTATTAAATTCGTTATAGATATGGGTTGAGTTACCATTACTAGTTTAAAGTTCGCGTTTAAGGGGCTAGGTTCAGATACAGTTATATTAATTTTGTTTGTAGGCGGTATTGGGGTCTCTAACGTAAATACTTAGACATTACGGAGTTCTTTACAAAGTGCTTCCATTAATCGCTAATACTGGGCTTCTAGTGCAGCCCGCTACTAAGCTAAGGCATCCGTAAAGGACTATTATATTATGGTCAACTGTTCCCTGACTAGGGATATAATACTTATAGTTATTAAAGAGGATTTGGGTTCGTTTGCCATTTTAATAGTAGTTTTTTTTTTTAACGCAACGTAATATAAGGGCGCGAAGAGGCTTTGGGGAAGATTTAAAGGAACAATATAAATTCTATCTAAATCTAAGGGTATATAGCTCTTAAAGAGAACAAGACGTTGCGTAAAGAAGAGAAAGGAATAACCAGAGAATCTTATAATTAAATAGTTAGGGGTCTTGGTCGATGCGTGCACACGTGCGCACGTGGACGGACTTCGGTAGAATTCGATTGATCTGGCAGAACTTAGCAGAAGTTGATCAAGGCGTCAAGTTTATCTGTCGAGTGTTTTACCGAGACATTCCTACTGTAACTAGGCTAGTCCTGTTACAGGTAAGCAGTTAATCTTAGGTAGAGGTAGGTACAGCTTACTATTAGGTAGTAGCTGGTATAGCTTGCTGGGGTATAGATTACTAGGGCGGAGGCGTAAATACAGGTATTTGCATACTAGATAGTGTTATAGCTATAGGCGAAGCTAATTTGGGGGTCTATAAGACTACGGCAAGCGCGTTTAATCTAGGGTTAAGTTAATCTTGCAAGGTTATTATAATTATTAGCTTTACCTCTATAAGGGCCGTAATAAGCTCCTTATCCGTCCATTTATAAAACTCTTCTTTATTAGCGACGTCCGTTAGCACCTTACTAAGGAAGTATCTCTTATCTTGCTTAATAATATATACTCCTCTCTTAACTAGGTATTTACAGATTCCCATTCTAGTATTGGATCATACTTGTGTAAAGAGCTTTAGCGTAAAGTCCTTAAAGTCTTCCTAAAATACTGTCCATAATAAATAGTCTATAAGGTTAAATTGTGTGTATAGGTATATCTTAGTCTCTATATACTCCATTAGATCGTTATTTATAGCCGTCTCCAAGTTAATTCCGTTGCCGTACTTGGCAATTCTCTCCTTCTAATTAATTTCTATATTGTTGTGTTATGGTTTAAGGTCGAGGTTGGGGTTAGGGTTAAGGATATTAAGGTAAGGGTATTAAGGTAAGGGTGTCGAGGTAAGGGTGTTGAGGTGAGGGTGTTAAGGTGAGGGTATTAAGGTGAGGGTGTTGAGGTAAGGGTGTTGAGGTAAGGGTGTTAAGGTAAGGGTGTTAAGGGTATAGGGGTATATACGTGCTCTATAGCCGTTGGGCCTGTAAAGTGTTCTTAGCAAGATTGCTATTCTCTTAGCGATCTATTATATTAGCTATAAAGCCAGTATAAATTCTCTTAAGCTTAAGGGAGGTTATAATCTTCTCTAAGTAAAGATATAATTCTCTAGGCGATCTAACGCGTTAGCAGTTAAGCTAATACGTGGTCTCGAGCTTTAAGGGTAATATAGCTTTCTCCTTTAACTAAAATAGATAAGGCCAGGCAATCTGTATACTGTTTCCAGTACGGTTCTCAAGCTCTAGCTTATTACGTATTTCCTAATCCATACGTCTACTGATTAGTGTCGGTATACTTGCTTTATCAACGTGCACGAATATTACTTGTAGTGGTACGTATGCGGTGTTAAAGTTGGTAGTTGTTGATTGTCTAGAAATAGGAGTTTGCTCTAAGGTCAGATTAGCTAGTCTCGCTTCGTGGTCCCGTAACCACGTTACATAACTAACATTCCGATAGGTAGTAATAGTATTAATAAGGTAGAGACCTCTATATTCCATAAGGTTAGTAAATAAGCTTCTATTATTTTTATAGAGTAGATAGTTTATAGATTAGTTAATAATTACTCTAACCCTATAGAGCTTTGCTACGGATATTAGATTAGTATAAAAATAGGGAGCGTATGCTACGTTTCTTAATATTAAATACTAAGTTAGGCGTTGTTTGCCCACTTTAATTGCTAAGTTAATATTACTATATCCATAGATTTCTGCTCTAGAATCTCTAGCTGTTGCTATAGATATACTTGGCTTGAAATTACGGAAGTATTTAATATTATTATAAAAGTGGGTGTCTGCTATAGTGTTATACCCCTAGGCATTAATTAATAACAGATCCGGATGATCCTGCGAAGATAATAATAAAAAGGATATTGTTATAGCTACCGCTGTAGCTTGGGGCCTATCCAGATCCTTAACCTTTTTAACAGTAGATAAAGCTAATATAGACGTCCTTGACCTAGGACCTTTCTTCTTAATCTGCTTAAGCCTCCTATTATAATACTGCTTATTTATTAGGACCTTAAGCCATTTTTAATACTTTCTTAGACACTTATTATTTGGTATAAAGTTTGGACCCTAAAGAGACTAAAATAGTTATTTGCAATTCTTTAACTTATAGGGTAGACTATAAGCAAAGCACTTTATTTTGGTTGATTAAGAAGGTACTAGAGTGGTAGACGTTATAGGATCTGCAGATAGCTGCCCTAAGAGTATAGCATAAGCGTTATATCCCATATTTAGATGCTTATAAAGAAGGTTAAATTCCTTAATTATTATCGCTATTTTAAGCCTCTCTAACCTCTTAGCTACCTTTTAAATAAAGGTATAATATAGAGCTGGATATATCTCCTTATAGTCCTAGACAAAAGCTTATACAACGCTGCTTTCTATTACCTCTATTAACCCTTCCTTTAGCTCTTTGCCGTTCTGTATAATGGTAATATAAAGCTAAAGCCAAGATTCTAGAGTCTGATATTTAGGCCCTTGTTTCCATTTCTTAAGATTATTTAATACCATTTGCTATAGTATAGCTTAAGATGGCTTTGCTACCTTTTTTTAGCTATCTTAGAACCAAATATAGTGTGGTAAGGTTTTTAAGATATCTAGAGAAGTTGGTGCCTATAGTAGTATATAGGAGTACTATAAACGAGTGGAGCTTCTCTTTCTGCTTTAGGTAGTCTTATTATTAGAGCTTGTAGAGCTTAAAGAGCATTCTCTATGTCTTTATAGATTGCTAAGTTTGTTATCCTTACTAACTTAATAACCTAGGTATAGCTGTTCCAGTAGACGCTAGAGTTACTACTAGAGCTATAGGAGCTGCTGCTAGTGCTGCAGAAGCTACTGCTAGTGCTATAGAAGCTGCTGCTATCAAAGGTATATCTGGCTTGGTATTTTCCTTAATTTCGTCTTCCGTCTTATCTAGGTTAATATAGTCCCAGATCTTCGCAAAACTTGCTTCTTGGCGGATAAATTAAAACCACAAAGGCCAGTCCTTTTGGGTTAGTAAAAGAGGATTGGTAGAGTCCGTGGATATAGGTGCCATAGTGGCTTTTATTGTTTTCTTAAGGTTGTGTAAAGAGACGCGCTTACGCGTAAAGAACGTGATATTTCGTGACGAACTATGCTTAAAGCGGCTTAGTGGTATTTATCTGGCCACTAAGATCTCCCTAGTGCTTAGAAGGTTACCGGGCTTATAACTTTTAGCTAGGCTGGTATTACGATAGATAATATAGGCTTAGCTAATAGGTAGAGATATAGAATTAAATAAGTAATCTGTTTTATTTAAGGTGGCTCTAAGAGCCCTAATATACATAAGAAAATAACCCTAGTTCGACCTTCGGTGTCCGTAGATGTTTAGAGTCTAATACCTTAGCAGTAAAGCTACCTCCGTGGCTAACAATTTTTTTTAATAATTCTAAAACAGCAGTATACCTCCATAGCCCCACTAATATAGCTCTATATTTTATAAATAGAAGCCCATTCCATAGCCCTATTTTAGGGCTATAAAATAGGTCTCTATTTATTAAATATAGAGCTGTATTAGTAGGGGTATAGGGGGTGGCTGTAAAACTTAAATTGAGGCTCTGCGCTGACTAATCCGATCCCTCCATTCCTAGAAATAAGCACCCCCTATAACTTCGCCAAAATAGCCCTAAATTATATAAATAAGGGCTTATTTTATAGCCCTAGAATAGGGCTATAAAATAGGCCTCAATTTGTAAAATATAGAGCTATATTGGTGGGGCTATAAGGGGGTATATTGTTTTGATAGAGGGGGCGATGCGCGTCGTGCGGCTTGGCGATTTTTACCGATATTTTGAGAACGGCTGTAACTCGCTTAGAGCCGAACGTCGCGCATTACCCACCCTATCAAAACAATATACCTCTAATAACTTTACCAATATATCTTTATATTTTATAGGTAGGGCCTTATTTTATAGTGCTTTACTAGAGCTATAAAACGAGCCCCTATTTACATAATTTAGAGCTATATTGGTAGGACCGTAGGGGGTTAAAGCCAAATATCGCGTATTACCTACCCTTTTGAATTGATTTACCCCCTATAACTTTATCAATATACCTTTATATTTTATAAATAGGGCCTTATTTTATAGCCCTTTACTAGGCTTACAAAACAAGCCCCTATTTATACAAATTAGAGCTATATTAGTAGGGTTATTGAGGGTATTATAAGGTACTGGGTTTTGCGGCGGGGTGGCTAAAATTAGTCAGCGCAGAGCCTTAATTTAAATTTTCAATACCTTAGTAAAACACCCCCTACAGCTCCGCCAATATGGCTTTATATTTTAGAAATAAAGTTTTATTTTATAGCTTTAGAATAAGGCTATAAAATTAGGTATTATTTATATAAATTAAAGCCATATTGGTAAAGTTATAAGGGGTAAATCAATTCAAAAGGGTAGGTAATACGCGATATTTGGCTTTACCACCTACGGTCCTACCAATATAGCTCTAAATTATATAAATAAGGGCTCTTTTATAGCTCTAGCAAAGCGCTATAAAATAAGGCCCTACCTATAAAATATAAAGGTATATTGGTAAAGTTATTGGGGGTATATTATTTTGATAGAGTGGGTAATACGCGATGTTCGGCTTTAAGCAAGTTACCAATATTTCTAAAACGGCTGTAAGCTTAGCAAATAGAAAGGCAAGCTTATAAATAAGGAGCTAGTAGAATAGAAAACTACCCTATTAAGACTAGAAATTTAAGGACATATTCTCCAAGATAGTATTTAATATACTCCCGCCTTACTAACTATATAACTATAAGATTAAGATTAAGCTAGATAAGAAAGACATACTTAGCTATAGCCCGTTTATTAGCAGTCCACCGCTAAATTATAGGCTATAAAGCAGTACCTTATTAATAACCTAAATAAGGGCTTTATTAAGCCTAGTTAAGCCCCTTTTAACTTACCTATTTTCTTTACTAAAAAGCTAAATAGAGGACTTTGTTTCTATATTAACTACTATAAACTTAATAATATAACCCATAAGGACCGCTACCCACTACCTTTACTTAATAAAACTTTAACCCAAATAAGTAGAGCTAAGATCTTTACTAAGCTTAATATCTGTTAGGCCTTTTCCTAGATTAGAATAAACCCTAGATTAGAAGATCTTACTATATTTTAGACCTATTACGGAATATATAAATATAAAGTACTTTCTTTTAGACTGATTAACTAACTAGCTACGTACTAGCGATATAGCCTACCTAGACAATATTATAATTTACTTTAAAAATAAGTTAGAATACAAGGAGTATATCTATAAAGTCCTATAACGGCTCTACAAGGCCGGCCTCTAGGCTAATATTAGGAAATTAGAATTTAGTGTTAAGCATATAAAGTATCTAGAGTTTATTATTAGTATAAATAGAATTAAGGTAGACCTAAAAAAGATGGCTGTAATTAACTAATAGGTACCCCTAAGGACTATAAAGGGGGTATAATTATTCTTAGGGTTCTATAACTTCTACTAACGCTTTATTAAGAACTATAGTAGAATTACCCGGCCCCTAAGCCGACTTACCTATAAGGACCGGCCCTTTTACTTTAATACTATATATAGGTAGGCCTTTAATAAGCTTAAGAGACAACTAGTCTCTACTCCCTTACTTATCTACTTTAACCTAAAATAGCCCTTAATGCTAGAAACTAATACCTTAGATAGTATTATAGCTAGTATTTACTCCTAAAAGCAGACAGACAGAGAATATCACCCTATTATTTACTATTTAAAGACTATTTAAAGACTATAGTAGATGCTAAGCTAAACTACCTAATTTATAATAAAGAAATGCTAGCTATTATCTCTAGCTTTTAGCACTAGTAAGCCTAACTAGAAGGCACCCCTAAGTCTATCTAGGTAGTTTCTAATTATAAGGCCTTAGAATATTTTATAATAATAAAGGCCCTTACGGCCTAATAGGCGCGCTAAGTAGATACCCTATCTTAGTTTAACTTCCTAATTATATATAGGCTAGGCGCCACTAACCGTATAGATGCTTTTATAAGGCGTAAACAGGATATAGATAACTAGATAGCTGTAAAGATCTTATTATAGACCTAGGCGCTACTACAACTAAAGTACCTTAGCCCCTAAATACGGGTAGAACTAAATATAGACTCTTTAAACGCTAAGATATATCCTATTACCTCTATGGAACTTAACCTTATTAATAAACCACTTTAGGTAAACTGTACGGCCCCTTCTCTATAAGAGTACCGCGAAAAGATAAAGGACGTTACTAGCCTATAGTTCCTTAAAAATGGACTACTTAAGTATAAGTAATGGCTAATAGTAGCTAAGAAATAGAACTTACGGACCCGGCTTATTATAAAAGCGTATACTTAGGTCTCTACGGCCTGCCCTAAAAAAAAAGATCTATAAAATTATTAGCGACTGTTACTACTAGCCTAGAATAGTTATAGATATTAATCGCTATATATAAAACTGTAATAACTACCGTAGGTCTATAATTCTATAAAATAAGACCCTAGGACTGTTAAAACCACTCCTAATCCTAGAGCGTCCCTAGCAGCATATCTTTATAAATTTTTATAAGCTACCTATAGACAGTAACGGATATAATATAGCTATAGTTATAATTAACCGCTTTAGTAAGCGCCTATTCTTAATTCCCTATTATAAAAATATTAATACTAAAGAAGCGGCCTAAATATATATCTACTATATCTACCGTATTTACGGACTACTAAATCCTATTATATCTAATCTCGGGCTGTAATTTATATCGGCCTTTTAGAATAAGTTTACCTAGATTCTAGGTATTAAGCTAAAGCTTTTTATGGCATACTACCCCTAGATAGACGGCTAGATAGAGATTATAAACTAGTATTTAGACTAGAGACTCTAACCCTTTATTAACTATTTTTAAAATAATTAGGCCGAACTGCAACCTTTAATAGACTATGCCTAGGCTACCCTACCCCATAACTTTATAGGATTTATACCTATTTAGCTAAAAATAGGGTACTTACCCTATATAAGCTTTAACTGAGAAAGAATAAAAGGGCCACGGACTATACGCAAAAAACTATCTTATAAGGAAGCCTAGTATTACGCTAAACGCTTAAAAGAAGCCTAGAAAGTAGCCTATACAAATCTAAAAAATGCCTAGAAATTAATAGAATTGTAGGCAAATAAGTATAGGCGCGAGCCTAACTTTACCATAAGGTATATGGTTTAGGTTATAATAAAGAACTAGAAGATAGAACGGCCTAGCTATAAGCTAGACTATTAGATAGTAGGACTATATAAGGTCCTTAAAAAGATAGGCAACTTATATAAAGTAAAGCTCCTAGGTTTAATTAAGTTCTACCCTAAATTTTTACCAGATAAGCTATGGAAAGCCGTAAGTAACCTATTACTTAGATAAAAGAACAAACCTCCCCTACTAATTTAAGTTAATAGCAATAATAAATAGGAAATTAAAGAAATACTAGCTTGTAAGCTAGTAAGGAGAATACTAAAGTACTATATTAGTTAGAAAAGCTATAACCTAGATCCTATCTAGTACCCTATATGGAACTTTATTAGCAGTCCCTATAAGCTTTAAGAATTTTATAGCTGTTATCCTAATAAACTAGGACCCCTAAAGTACCTAGATAAGTAAATAGGGTACTAGTATAGCAAAGATAATAAGCTACTGGAAGAATATAAAGATAGAAACGCCCTATAGGTGTAATATAGATATATAAAGCCTAAGGGCAGGCTTTACTAAGAGGGGGGGGGTAATATTACGGCTCTGGCAGAAAATGGCAGAACTTGGCTAGTAGAACTTGGTAGAACTTGCGGTTGTATAACTAGAGGACCGTATAAAAGAACCCTACTTTAACTGGCGCTGCTCTTCTTCTCCTTTCCTTTCTCTAGCTTTAGATTCTCGTTTATAGACAATCCAATTATATAGGCTTGCACGCGTCCTTCTTGCTATGCTCGTGCCTTGATTGACTGGGTCGCTAACAATATATATACTTAGCATTAGAGATAGATTAAACGTTATAGGACGATCGCATATTTAATTTTATATATTTAGTATAAGAAAAAGGTTAGTAACTGGACGGAGCTATAATTACAATATATACTAACTTTTTCTCCGCATAATAAGAATAGGATAGTATAACTTTACCTAGTAAGAGGATAACAGTTATTAGCTGGTTATAATAATTAGATAATAGGGATTTAATAGAAGGTATTAGAAATAATAAAGGTTATTAAATTAAAAATGGTAATGCTATACCTCTAATAGATAACTTAGAGATATAAAATATCTTTAAGGACAAAGATAAAGAGGAGGGAAGTAATATTACGGACCTTATATTGGCAGTAGTACGACTACTAAGAGAAGATATAAATAGGTTAGTTAAGATAGTATAGGAGGCGTTAAAACCGATTAAGCTATAGAATAAAGGATAGCTAAGTTATATAGCTAGTTATGTTATAAGTCTAAAATATAAAAATATAGAAATATAGGAACGTAGAGGACGTACTGACGTACTAACGTACTGACGTACTTAGTATATTTCTTAGGTACAGGATTATATATTTAAAGGACTATAGTTCCTACCTAGATAGTTCTTCTCTTTATATTAAATCTTAGAATATAATTGGAGTTAATCTATTAGGCAACCTACTCTACTAGTTATATTTATATTATTAACTTTTTATTTACCTATATACCTAGCCTATTAGCGAGTCTACCGTAGTATTTCCTATAAGGCTTCGTTATAGCTCCTAGAGAGCCAGTCTTATACCCAATTGGAAGAGTTATATAATGACTTAAAGTTCTAAAATATAAATCTTTTCCATATAATATAGGAGCCTACTTATCTTCTTTCCCTTTTTATTGCCTTCCTTAATATATTTATTTTGCCTTCCTTCATTGCTATTAGTAGGGGGGAAATAGGCAGACGTCCGTAGGAGCTTCCTGCAATTACATAATAGCCTTACCAGTATATAGATTCTTGTCTTAGTATGCTTAGACTAAGAAACCAATAAATATCTATAAGCTAACCTATTTAATCAATCTATCTATTTCTTAATCTAAGCCGCTCTATTTATATAAGGTAAACTACTAACTTTAACGAAATTAATATAAGCAACTGCCATGTCTATTATCCTATTAATACCTACGTTAAATTGACTTACTTAGCTCTCTAATCGATAGATTTTCCAGGACTAACTGCTAGCTATAGATATATCTAACAGGCGTTAAAGAAACCCCTCTATTTTATCTGGCAGGAGCTAGTCTTCTTAAGCTTTTAATAATAAACTACCTTCTTTATTAACTAATACCGCTAAAGGATTAAGAGATATAGCGGATATAGTACCCAAGGGCATTAGCCGTCTTATCCCATCCCTATTATCTCTCCTATTATTATCCACGGCTTAAAGGCGGTTCTTAATAGCCTATTTAGTACTATTACTAAGCTATATAGATCTCCAAGAGGATAAAGAAGTAGGAGTTAATAAAATACCCGCAATACCCGCAATACCCGCAATATCTACTAAGAAGATATCCGCTACAAAAAAGGTCTAAGTAATTATTAACAGTCTTAGGCTATAGTAGATATCTATTACAGCACTGTTACAGACCCTAGTTAGGGGCTTGGCTAGGGACTTGGCACTATATATATAGACGTATCCTTTCCTTAACCTTCTTCTAGTTTTTATTTTAAAATTCTAGTTACCTGGCTACTAATAGATCCTATTTTATTAACTAAGCCTTTTATAATATCTATAAGAGACCTAGCGCTTAAATAGATTATAATAGCTAAAAGTTTATATAAATATTATAAACGCTTATACTAGAAACTATAGGGCGTATAAATTGGGCTAGGTGTATACAATAAATATATCACGGAGTAAGTATAAGTGGTAATAATATATAGCGAAGTAGATATTATTAAGCTATATATATAAACTGTGTGATAAAATCAAGGCGTTATATAAGGAGAGAAGGTAAGGAAACGGGAAGAAAGAGTATATATCATTAGTTTAGTTGCTTAGTTAACGCGTATACGGAGCAGAATAGGACTTAAGGAGCGGTCCTAGTAGAACTTGGCGGAATTTAATAGACTTTGGCAGAATATGGCAGAATGCGGTAGACTGCCGTTAGATTACTATAGATTGCCGGCAAATTGCCATTAGGTTGCCGTCTTGCGGTTAGTCTTTTCTTACTATAACAGTGGAAATAGGTAGACGTGTGTAAGGTATTACAGAGGTATCCCATAACAGTACCCCCCCTTTAAACTTAAGCTTCTGTAAGATAGGGCTATAGTAGTTCTAGGTGGAGTTCGTAAAAGTCTTCTATAGCTTATATAAGTCCTATAAAGTCAACAGGTTCCTATATAGGTTTATAAAAGCCGCTCTATTTTATAAGGTATATATATTAGCGTTTTCATTTGTTATACTTAATGTTATTAATTCTTTTAATAAGGTACTTATCCTTACCATCCACTTTAACTAGTAGGGGAGGGTCCTAGATCTATCTAGGCAGGGCGTCTAATATAGGGGTAGTAGGGTAGAGGACTAATGTATAAAATATAGGGTGGATTTTAACCGTATTAGGGAGCTTTAATTAGTAGGTATAAGGAAAGATAACTCTTTTAACCTTATAAGGGCCGGTGTTCTTCCAATTAAGTTTCTTAGTAGGTTATTTTATGTTTAGATTTTTTGTATCTAGCCAGATAAAGTTACTAATTTAGTAGGCTAGTACTAGGGTTTGGTTCTTATTTGCTGCGGCTTTATAGACAGATTGGGCCTATGTTATTTTGTTAGTGAGGAACTCTTGTAATTCTTCTATCTTCTTTATAAATTTATTTACTTCTATAACCTATAAGGTATAATAAGTAGGGTAAGGGATATTACTAAAGGGTTTAAAACCTATTTGAGGGTGCTAGCTATAGTTAGCTAGGAATGGGGAGACCTTTATAGTTTCTAAAATAGAGTTATTTATAGTAAACTTAGTAAATATAAGCCAGTTTATCTAGTCGTCCTATAAATATAACGTATATATCTAAATATACTATTCTATTATAGCATTTACACGTTCTATTTAACCATCTATTTCTAGGTAGTATACTATAGACAACAGTACTTTAATATAAAGTTAGGTAGTTGGTTCATTCTAAAATACAGAGACAAACTATCTACCTCTATTAGAGATAATTGTTTTAGGAAGTCCGTAGAGTTTCTATATATAATCTAGGAAAAATTGGGTAATAGTAGGTGCTAAACATATTAGGGCAGGCAATTAAGTGTTTCATCTTAGATAGTTGGTCTACAACTACCATAATATTTATACACCCTTTACTTATAGGGAGCTTAACAATAAAGTTAATTAAAATGTCCTTCCATCTTCGGTCTAGAATAGGTAGTAGCTTTAAAAAGCCATTATACGTCTTATGCGAGGCTTTAGCTTATTAGCAGATATAGCAACTAGAGACATACCTTCTTATTATATTATATATACTCGGCTAATATTACTCTTATTAAAGAAGCTTTAGGGTTTTTCCTTAGCCTAGGTAGCCGGCTACTAGTAAATTATATATATGTTTAAGGAGCTTAAGCTTAAGTTTATTATGGTTAAGTACAACTAGATAGTTCTAGTAGTATAAGCGGTCTCTATAAGCTTCGTATTTACTTAAAGAAATCCTTTTAGAGCGTCTAACGTCGTCTTAAATTAGCTTAAGCGTTTCTTAGATAAACTCATCATTTAGGTATTTATTAACTATTATCTGTTCAATTAATTAATTAGTCATTTTAAGGATATATATTATAACGTCTTTAATAGGAGGGTTAAATAGCTTAGGGCGAAGCAGGGTTTAATTATAGTAGGTACATACTTCTTCTTATACTAGCATGTCTTATAAATATTAGGTTAGGGCATTAGGTTTCTAACCTTAAACGCCTAGGCAGTATATAATTAAGAATTAAAAACGGGACAGATATTTTAACTAGCGGGCTTAACAATAACTTAGCTGTTTTATAGTTATAAAATACTATAGATTCTTATAATCGCTAAAGACCTTAATTAGAAATCCAGCACCTTCTAGTTTAGGTCGCCATTATTTAAAACATCTAATAATGGCCAATAATTCCCTACTATAGATCTTATAGTTATATTTAGCTAAACTTAGTTGTTTTAAGAAGTATGCTATAGGGTATAGTACTCCTTCCTTATTATACTAAGATAGAATACCTTTAATAATGTAGTTGGATAAATCAGCTTCTATAACACTCTTTTGGTTTAGGTTAAAGTATTAGAGTATAGGTGCGATAGTAAATATAACTTTTAGATAGGTAAAGGCCTTCTTACATTCCTTATTAAAGATAAAGGCTTTATTTTTTTAGGTTAGAGCTATAAGGGGTAAAACCAGAGCGGAGAAGTTATTAATAAACTATTAGTAGAAGTTAGCAAATCCTATAAAGGCTCTTACGTTCTTAACGTTCTTAGGTTCTTACTAGTTTATAATTGCTTTAATCTTCTTTAGGTCTATTTATATACCGTTTATAGAAATAACAAGTCTAAGGTATAGGACTTCCATTTTATAGAATTTGTATTTATCTATATTTAACTATAGGCTAGCTTTATATAGAGCTTCTAAAATAAGGTTAATATGTTTTTTATATTTAGTTAGGTTATTGCTATATACTAGGATATTATTAATATAAGCAGTACAGAAAACGTCTAGGTAAGGTTATAGGGTATTATTTATAAAGTATTAGAATAAACTTAGGGCATTTATAAGTCTAAATAGGGTCACTAAGTATTTAAATAGTCTATATCTAGTACGGAATACGGTAAGCTATTTATCTCCTTTTATAATACAGAGGCGGTTAAATACATAGATAAGGTTAAGTTTTATATAGTAGCAAGCCTTACTTAATTAGTTTAGTATCTCTTAAATTAACGGGAGCGGGTACCAATTCTTAATAGTAATAGTGTTAAGAGCTTAGTGGTCTATATAGAAGCGCAGACCGCTACTAGGTTTCTTAATAAAGATTATAGCTATAGCTATAGGTAAAGAGCTTGCTCTAATAAATCCTTTACTTAGGTGCTTGTCCAAGTACTTTTATAGTACTTTAAGTTTATTCTAGGACATTCTATATAGGGGTCTAAATCCTAGCTGTTTTCCTTCTTTAAGTATAATCTTATAGTTATATAGTTAGTATTCTGCTAACTTATTAGCTTCCTTTTATAAAAATACCTCTAGGTGCTTATAGTAGCATACTAGTACTTTTATAGCAGGGTTAGTATACTTCTTTAGTGCTAAGGCCTTCTTAATATCGGCCATTATGTAACCGACTACCTAGACTATGCTAAGACACAAGACTGCAGCCTGGAAGGCTCTAAGACAGCGTCAGCACTACCCTTATATGTCTCGTATATGTCTCTGTTGCCTATACCAGTCGCCACCCGTTTTATGTATATAGTACACCTAGTTTCCATAGATTTACAATTAAGTCACTTATGCAATTCTCCCACACTTGCACTGTTATAGTTATAAGCCCGGCTCGTACTCCCGGATCGCACTATCCGCCCCACAGACTATTCGCTTACGCTCATAGTCCTACGCAGCTCAACGGAACACCGAGCTCAACGGAACGTTTACGCAAGATTAAGCCTCACCTATTTCTTTATACAATTTAATCACCATAACCATGCCTACAGAATCTAAAATTATTAAGATACGCGTGCAAGATGCACCTCGTGAGTTATTACGTATGGAAACACCCAATATTCGACTGGCAGCCCGCCTATACAACGCGCCGTTTAAACCCGTCTACAACCGCTTCAACGGCATTAAGAGCAAGATGCAGAGGCCTAGCAGTAATAAGAGGCTTAATTAACACCAGGAGGCTATGCTCCTATGCTATATCGATCAAATAAACCGTCTTGGAGTTGGCGCACTTTTCCACCAAGTCTATAATTGCGCGCAGCATATCCTTAAGCTCCACGCGCCTAACGGCACCGAACTACCTACTCTTAGACGCAACTAGACTAAGAGATTTCTTAAACAAAACCTAATAGCGCATAAGGTTAAGCAGAAGCCTATAGAGATTAATTAAGCTGCTATAAACGATCCTGCCGTAATATAAGAATGGTATACTTTATATAAGAATATAAAGGAGCAATGGGGTATTCTGCCATACAACGAATACAACTTTGACGAGTCTGGATTTCGTATTAAAATTAGTAGCAGCTAGTAGATAATTACGCGTGTATTAGATACTAAAAGGATGTACTTAGCTAGTAAGACAAATCGCGATTTTGCGTTAGTGTTGGAGGCTATATCTAGTAATAGAGCTGTGCTTGCTCTAGCAGTTATTATTAAGGGCCAACAGATCATATATTAACACCTTAACAATATAAGTATACCTGGCAACTATATACTAGGCGCTCAAACTAAAGGCTATTCAAATAACGACCTCGCGTTTAATTGGATTTAGTACTTTAATAGGTAAAGCGCTGCTCGACAGATAGGTGCGCATCAGCTGCTATTACTAGATGGCCATGGTTCGCACCTTATAAAGGAATTTATAAAATATTATAAGGAAAAGAACATTTATTTATTAGCTATTCCGCCTTATATAAGCCACTTTCTACAACTGCTTAATATTGTTCTCTTCCAGCCGTTTAAGCACTACTATAAACTAGCTATTAAGATAGCTGTGCGAATAGGCTACATAAACTTTAACACTATTAAATTCCTCTACGCTCTGCACCAAATTTATACGGCTATATTTAAGTCCTTATCTATCCTATCAGGATGGGCAAAGACTAGCCTTATTCTATACAATCCTAAGGTTATATTAACCAGATTGCGACGTTAAACCGCTGTGGTACGTCCATCTACGCCACTACCTGCGACCCTACAACCACCGCGGCCACGACCTACAGCGCCACAAATACCTAATTTGCCGCGCAGCTTGCAGATAACGATAAACTGGGTTCACAGCTTTATTATTAAGCAGCCTAATAGGGAGAGGAATTATTTATTAATGCTTTGCAAGAGCGCTAGAAAGAATGCCATGCTTTACTTATTGGCAGAGGAGGACCTGCATTTAATGCAGGCAGCGGTACGCGCCCGCGTAAAGCGTTAAAAAACTAACTAACGGGTTGTCTAAAAGGGAGGCTTAATACCTGCGGTGGATAGACGGCTTAAAGTATCATAACGAGTTTAAAAGGAAGCAGAGAAGGCAGGTAGGGCGGCTGCACGTGCGGTGAAGAAGCAGGCAAAGGAGGACGCTACATAACGCGCGGAGGCCTCGGACTCGTAATATTTGGCAGGATTGTAGCTAGGCTATTGCTCAAGGTGCTCCACCAAGGATTTCTGTATATACGTAGCCTACGTAGAAATCTACGGCTTTAAAATCACATAGTGGGGCTCGCGTTCCGTTGAGCTCGGTATTCCGTTGAGCTGTGTAGGACTATGAGCGTAAGCGAATAGTCCGTGGGGCGGATACCGGCTAACCAATCAATTGGATCGCACTACCTATTGCACTATCTGTTAAGCAATCAATCTGCTACCTTATTTAAGAAGTTACTACTTTTTCTGCCTTTGCAGTGTCTTAAGCTTCTTTACTTACTAAACGGACGGACGATTAAATATTAATTGTATCGAACATTGATTGAACTAAACCCGACTATATAAACCTGACCTCTTTTAACCTAGATATACAACCACTTAACAAAATTGACCTACCCTACTATAGCGTAACGACCTTATATAGTATCTAAGTAAGAGCCTAGCTAGCGCGATAACCTAAGCAAGACGCCAAAGTACGAAGCTAGTAAAAGCCAGATGTATAGGCTAGCTTAGATATACTAATGGTGAGAGACAAGGATATTAGGTAGATATAAGGAAGGTACCAGACCAATGGCAGCCAAAGGACCGTCGCAACTAGACAACTATTTGAATGGCCAGCTAGCGAACACTAGAATAATTAAATTAATTAAATTAGACCAAACTAGAGCCTTAAAATCGGTCTATTGCTAAATCAAATTAAATTAAATTAAGGCCTTCTAGGGAGGTATAAACGATCAACCAAGCGTATAAACCCAACTGTATAACCTAACTAATGAACAAACTAATGAATTAAATCGTTAAAATAAGGTTTCGCCAAGACGCTAACCTAGACCTTTCTTAACCCTTTTAAATTAAAAGCAAAAGACGACCTTAAACACGACTAGTTACAACAGACAACTCCTATAGTACTACAAGCTTGTAGATAGGCCAGATATACGGCAAAGACCTAAAAAAACTAGATATAAGGTAAAAAGCTAGAAATAAGGCAGGTCCTAGGGCTAGACATAAGGCTAATACTAGATAGACGATTATTAAAATAGTATGGAATAATCTAAGCAGTACTACAACTTAGCTAGATACTAGACGGACAGTTACTAAATAATACTTAATTAAGAAACTATGTTACTATTAACGAATAAGCACCGTTTAAAATTAAATATAAAGTTTGCTTATAAGTAAAGCATATTAAACGTCTACCTTGGGTTCCACCTTAAGTATCCTCCTTAGTTATAGATTAAATAACTATGTTAAGCGTCTAACTTAAGCATAGATTAAAAGGATCTACCTTAAGCACAGATTAAAAAACTGTATTAAGTGCAGATTAAAACACTACACCTAAATTAAACGATTTAGTAGAGCAGCCTATAACGGCACTAGCCTATAACAGCACTAGTTATAATAACCGCAATATTACTAAATATAACGTCTACTATATTACTAGAGACTTAATATCGGCCCGTTGCCGAATTGAATTGAATTAAATTAAATAATTAATTAAATTAAATTAAAAAGAATTATTTTGGACCACTTAAAGAACCTATATATCTTAACTTCTAAGTAAACTTCTGCTATTAGTTCGCTTAAGTGCACATAATTAGAGTTAAATCTAACTTTTAGACAACTGTCTACCCCGCTTAAAGACTATTATTATTCTTATTAAAATACATAAATATCTATTATGCAGATATACGCGAAAGAAACGGCAAGTATTACTAACGTAATGGCTCTATCAGCTGTCCTATTTAAGCCGTCCTATACGGCGTTAAGGAACCTATAATAAAAGGTTTATAAATATACAACTACCTTAGTTAACCTTACCCTACCTATTTGACCTTAAGACCTTATTATAGATTCAAATCCTTACCTTAATAGCGCTATAGGCATGCTAAGCGACTTAACAGCCTTCCTATATAACGACGATGCTCCTTAGGCCGTAAGAGTAGCAGAAGTCAAAAAGGGTGTGGATTGAGTTAATGCTAAAGTGGATAAGGTTAAGACACAAGTTAATAAGGTCAAGATATAAGTTAATAAGGTTAATATATAAGTTAATAAGGTTAAGATATAAGTTAACGAGGTCAAAACGCAAATAAAATTAATAGATGTACGTCTTATAATATAGGTTAACGATATTAAAACGTAGATAGATAAACTTAAGGCCGCCGTTAATAACAATATGGCACTTTAATAAAACTCTCTACGGAAATAGCTTAATGACCTAATTTTACCTATCTTAGCACCTACTAAGGTTAAGGGCTCTTAGAAGTATACTATGGGCAAAGGTTTTCCTAGTAGAGTTAAAGACTTCTGGAAGCTTATTTTAAACCCTACTACCCTAATAAAGCTCGTAAGATATTATTTAGTATAAAACTAGGACTGATGGAAGAAAGCTAGCTTAAAGGATACTAAAGTTACCTACTATATAGAACTAAAGGATGCAGTTACCGCGTATCTATATAAGTGTCTTAAAGCCCTAGCTATAATATAGGGCCTATAGTATAGCTCCCTTAAACTACTAAGAGTACCTCTATAATGTTAAGGCCTAGGAAAGCGCAAGGTAGAGACGGATAATGGGTTAAGATAAGTTAGAGTATAAGAAGACCAGAATAACAATTCTGTAATAGGGTTAGAATTAACCTTGTTATAGGATATTAAAGATTAAAGGTCTCTATAAGACGTTAATAACTAAGGGTCTTAGCCGAGTAGAGTAATATTAGTATAGCTATAGGTACCTGCTCGTATAGAGGGAAGATATAGAGATCTTTTAGAATTAATACTAGCAGCTACTAATAGAGAAAGAAATGGTAAAAGAGTTACTCCTAGTAATCCTCCTAAAGATTGTTATGGTGGATATATACTTAGATAGAGAATTAATTTACCTACTATTACTAAATAATGGAGGAATCGGATATATTGTCCTAATAGTTAATCGGTCTATACCTCTAGACTTTATAGACAATATTAGGACCGTTAATCGGACTCTAGTAAGAATCCTTATAGATTATATACTACTAAGGAGCTTCGGCTTTATTAACCATTCTTATAACTATTTAGCGGAGGAGAGATAATAGAAAATTAATATAATTGTTAACTTAACACCACGCCAAGACTAGTAATATTTTACCTTTGTTTTTATTTTATATAGCTTTAACTATACTATTAAATCTAGGGGGGTATGTAACTAACTACCTAGACTATACTAAGATATAAGACTACAGCCTAAAAGGCTCCAAGATAGCGTTAGCACTACCCCTATATATCTTTTATATGTCTCTATTACCTATACTAGTTGCCACCTATTTTATATATATAGTATACCTGGTTTCTATAGATTTATAATTAAGTCGCTTATATAATTCTCCTATACTTGTACTATTACAGTTATAAGCCCGGCTCGCACTCCTAGATTGCACTACCCATTAACTAATTAATTAGATTGCACTACCTATTGTACTATCTATTAAGTAATTAATCTGCTATCTTATTTAAGAAGTTACTACTTCTTCCACCTTTATAGTATCTTAAGCCTCTTTACTTACTAAACGGACGGACAATTAAATATTAATTATATTAAATATTGATTGAACTAAACCCGACTATATAAACCTGACCTCCTTTAACCTAGATATATAACTACTTAATAAAATCGACCTACCTTACTATAGCGTAACAGCCTTATATAGCATCTAAGTAAGAGCCTAGCTAGCGCGATAACCTAAGCAAGACGCTAGAGCACAAAGCTAGTAAAAGCCAGATGTATAGGCTAGCTTAGATATACTAATGGTAAGAGATAAGGATATTAGGTAGATATAAGGAAGGCACTAGACTAATAGCAGCTAAAGGACTGTTGCAACTAGACAACTATTTAAACGACTAGCTAGCGAATACTAGAACAATTTAATTAATTAAATTAGACTAAACTAGAGCCTTAAGATTAGCCTATTACTAAATTAAATTAAATTAAATTAAGGCCTTCTAGAGAGGCATAAATAATTAACTAAGTGTACGAACCTAACTGTATAACCCAACTAACGAACGAACTAATAAATTAAATTGTTAAAATAAGGTTTCGCCAAGACGCTAACCTAGACCCTTCTTAACCCTTTTAAATTAAAAGCGAAAGACAACCTCAAATACGACTAGTTATAACAGACGACTCCCATAGTACTATAAGCTTATAGATAGGCCAGATATATAGTAGGGACCTAAAAAAAACTAGATATAAGGCAAAAAGCTAGAAATAAGGCAGGTCCTAGGGCTAGACATAAGGCTAATACTAGATAGACAATTACTAAAACAGTATAGAATAATCTAAGCAGTACTATAACTTAGCTAGATACTAAATGGACAGTTACTAAATAATACTTAATTAAGAAACTACGTTACTATTAACAAACGAGCACCGTTTAAAATTAAATATAAAGTTTACTTATAAGTAAAGCACATTAAACGTCTATCTTAGATTCTACCCTAAGCGTCCTCCTTGGTTATAGATTAAATAACTACGCTAAGTGTCTAACCTAAGCATAGATTAAAAGGATCTACCTTAAGCACAGATTAGAAAACTGCATTAAGTGCAGATTAAAACACCATATCTAAATTAAACGATTTAGTAAAGCAGCCTATAATGGCACTAGCCTATAACGGCACTGGTTGCGATAACCGCAACGTTACTAAATATAACGTCTACTACATTACCAAATCAAATTTAATTAAATTAAATAATTAATCGAATTAAATTAAAAAGAATTATTTTGGACCACTTAAAGAACCTATATACCTTAACTTCTAAGCAAACTTCTACTATTGGTTTGCTTAAGTGTACGTAATTAGAGTTAAATCTAACTTTTGGACAACTGTCTACCCCGCTTAAAGACTATTATCATTCTTATTAAAATACACAAATATCTATTACGTAGATATACGTGAAAGAAACGGTAAGTATTACTAACGTAATAGCTCTATTAGCTGTCCTGTTTAAGCCGTCCTATATAGCGTTAAAGAACCTATAAAAAAAGGTTTATAAACACACAACTACCCTAGTTAACCTCACTCTACCTATCCGACCTTAAGACCTTACTATAGATTTAAATCCTTACCTCAATAGCGCTATAGGCATGCTAAGCGACTTAACAGCCTTCCTATATAATAATAATACTCCTTAGGCCGTAAGAGTAGCAGAAGTTAAAAGGGGTATAGATTAAGTTAATACCAAAGTAGATAAGGTTAAGACATAAGTTAATAAGGTTAAGATATAAGTTAATAAGGTTAAGATATAAGTTAATAAGGTTAAAACATAAATTAATAAAGTTAAAACGTAAATAAAATTAATGGATATACGTCTTATAATATAGGTCAACAACGTTAAGACGCAGATGGACGAACTTAAGGCCGCCGTTAATAATAATATGGCACTTTAACAAAACTCTTTATGGAAATGGCTTAATAACCTAATTTTACCTATCTTAGCACCTGCTGAGGTTAAGGGCTCTTAGAAGTATACTATAGGCGAAGGTTTTCCTAGCAGAGTTAAAAACTTCTAGAAGCTTGTTTTAAACCCTACTACCCTAACAGAGCTCGTAAGACATTACTTAGTACAAGACTAGGACCGATGGAAGAGAGCTAGCTTAAAGGATACTAAAGTTACCTACTATATAGAACTAAAGGATACAGTTACCGCGTATTTATACAAGTATCTTAAAGCCCTGGCTATAACATAGGGCCTGTAAAGGCTTAGTCAACAGAACAAGAATCTATTGGTAGCCAGTGAACGAGAATTCCAAGACGAGGACTGGAAGAAGGTCGAGGAAAGGATACGTCTATATACATGGTGCCAAGGCTCGGCTCGGCCGAGCCCCCAACTAGGGTCTGTAACAGTGCCGTAACAGGGCCTATAGTACAGCTCCCTTAAACCACTAAGAGTACCTCTACAATATTAAGGCCTAGGAAAACGTTAAGGCCTAGGAAAGTACAAGGACAATAGGTCAAAACAAGTTAGAGCACAAGAAGACCAGAATAACGATTCTGCAATAGGGTTAGAATTAACCTTGTTATAGAATGTCAAAGATTAAGGGTCTCCACAAGACGTTAACAACTAAGGGTCTTAGCCAAGCAGAGTGATATTGGTATAGCTATAGGTACCTGCTCGTACAGAGGGAAGATATGGAGATCTTTTAGAACGGATACTGGCAGCTGCTAATAGAGAAAGAAATAGTGAAAGAGTTACTCCTAATAATCCTCCTAAAGATCGTTATAGTGGATACATACTTAGATAGAGAATTAATTTACCTACTACTACTAAACGACGGAGGAATCGAATGCATTATCCTAACAGTTAATCGGTCCATATCTCTAAACTTTATAGATAACATCAGGACCGTCAATCGGACTCCAGTAAGAATTCTTATGGATTATACACTACTAAGGAGCTTTAGCCTCGTTAACTACTCTCGCAACTACTTAGCGGAGGAGAGATAATGGAAAATTAATGCAATTATTAACTCAACACTACGCCAAGACTAGTGATATTTTACCTTTATTTTCGTTTTCTACAGCTTTAACTACACCGTTAAATCTAGGGGGGTATGTAACCGACTACCTAGACTATACTAAGACACAAAACTGCAGCCTAGAAGGTTCTAAGACAGCGTCAGCACTACCCCTATATGTCTTATATATGTCTCTATTGCCTATACCAGTCGCCACCCGTTTTATATATATAGTACACCTGGTTTCCATAGATTTACAATTAAGTCGCTTATGCAATTCTCCCACACTTGCACTGTTACATATTATAACAGCAAAGATTGTATATTCTGGTTTCCTAGCAAGTTATACTAATAGGATAGCTCTAATTATATAGATATCTAAGGTGTTAAGCAAGCTTAGATTATCCTTAGTTTCTTATACAGTTTCTTATTTAGGTTTAGGTTTAGTATTAAGTATAGAGTTAATATTAGATTTAGGTTTGGGTTCTTTAAGTATCCTTTTTATAGTAGAATACCAGTTCTTCTAGTACCTTTATATATTAAGCTTAGACTTCTGCTTAGTTTGGGGCGGTATAGCAGTTAGGATCAGTTTATATAGTTTAGTATAGTTTTTAGGTTCTTGGTAGACGTTAGTAGAAATCTCCTATTAGTGGAATTTGGTAGAATTCCTATATAGGTGGAATTGGGTAGACTTTTTAGATATAGGGTAGATATTAGTAAATTTTAAACTGGTAGATTCTAGTAGATTTTTTAGATTTTAGTTTAGGGTCTAAGTAGTAAGTTATAAGGCACTTCTGCTTATAATAGAAGGCGGTAAATAAAAGCTTAAGGTTGTCCTAATTAACGGTTACCTTATATAGCTTTATCTAGGGTTATTTAAAGATTACTAAGTAACCTAGGGTAGTTACAAAGAGCTTAATTAATTCTTTATAGTTTAGGTATTAAAGTCTTAGGGCCACTATATAAGTAATACAGCCCAAGACATTGCGTTTACTATTAAATCCAAATATATTAATATACTGATTAAGGGGTATTAGGGTAAACCTAATATTTTATATAAAGATCTTATTAATAAATCCTATACTACTAGCTCCTATATTAATTAGGACTTAAGTATTAGCCTATTAACCTTTCTACCAAAGACGGCAGTTAATAGTTATACTACAATCCTAAGAGTTAGGATTTGCTATATCTAATATATTTAACAAGATCCTATAATATAGCTATTCTAAAGAGCGACTTAACTCTAGGATATGCCTTTTAGTAGCAAGCGGGAAGGGGTTCCTCTAGAATATTAGTTATAACTTTATCCTTATAAGTAGTGCTTACTAAATACAGAGCTAAAACTAGGTAAAGATTAGGGGCAATAGCTAGAAGATTAGTATAGTAAACGGCTACTAGCGTTAACTATTTGTAGATCTTTTTAGAAAGGGGTAGAGTAGTAGTTAGAGAGGTAGAAGCTACTTCTATATTTAAAGTAAAGGCCTAGCTTAGTGCGTTATTCTCATTTAGAGGACCCTAGTAGGGCATATCCTAAGGTCCTAGTGTCAATATCTATAGCGTTAGGGTGCTTAGGCTGGGATAATAACTTAGTAGATATTTATAGGGTTATTATATTATATTAAGGAGAGGGCTTCGGTGTTAGGTGTAGTATATTATTATACCGTTACCCAGTGGCTTATTAGCCAAAATGTACTAGACTAGTTCCGGGTTGCAAAGGAAATGGTAATAGAAGGCAAAGGGGCGAGTATTAGGCGCCCCCTAATGGCTCTACAGTAGTAGAGTTAATTTTGCAATACTAGCGCGTCCGTAGGCTTGTTACGGCAGCAGTGGTTCCCAAGGAGGTCAAAAAGTAAGGTAGTAGAGCACCACAGGTAACTCGTAGGCGCTAAGTAGGCGAGTCCCAAAAGGCGGGGAGATGGATTACGGGGTTTTCTCAAATAGAGTTTTCTCCCTACATGTAAATAAGGAGTAGTCCGCGTGGGCCTAATAGGGATCCGAATCGGACGTTAAGCAATGAATAATTATTATTATACCGTTTATTAATAACATTTATATAGGCGTTAAGGGCTCCTAGTAGGTCTACACTAATTAGGGAGGTTTTTAGTTTAGGGCTTAGAGATTTAATAAGGCTGTTAATTAGTGCGGAGTCGTTCTAGCCTATTTCTTTTATATAACAATTAAATTTAGAGAAGTACACTAGGAAGCTTTTTTTTTCTTAAGTTATATAGTTTATCTTCCTTTAAGTAGTAGCTTAGCGGTTTAGGTCACTATATATAGCTTCCAGAAGTACAACTAGGCTTTATACTAAGTTTGGCTAAAGAGATTTAATAAGGTTAGCTATATCTCCTCCTAGTTAACTTAGGGCATAGTAAAGTTAGTTAGCTTTAGTTAGGTAATAATTAGCATTACTAGTTAGCTTATTCTTAAGCCGGCTTAAAAATAACTAAAGCTCTTATTATTTGCTAGTAAATACTAGAGGGTCTAGTAGTTTTTTAGATCGTTATAACGCGGTAGTTAGTTCTACTAATAGGACAACTATTACTAGTTCAGGATTCGCGTTCCGCGTATTAGTTTCTAGTAATAGCAATTAGTCTTAAGGGCTTAGCATAGGCGTCTTAAGGGTGCGGATTTCTTCTTAAAGGGCCTCAATTATTTTTTAGTGCCGTGCTTCTTATTTAGCTTGCTATTAAGCTATAGTAGCTTAGTTTTATGCGAGGGCGTCTATAAAGGACTTTTATATATCTGCCAATTGTTTCTAAAGTGCAGATATAATGTTAGCGGCCATTATAGGGGCTTTAAGGTCATTCTGCATTTTAAATAGGGCGGGGTAGAGTATAGGTTTTTAAGGTTTTAACGTAATGTAGTATTATAGAGTAAGTATAAGTGGTAATAATATATAGCAAAGTAGATATTATTAAGCTATGTATATAAACTGTATAATAAAATTAAGACATTATATAAGGAGAAAAGGTAAGGAAACGGGAAGAAAGGGTATATATTATTAGTTTGGTTGCTTAGTTAATATATACACGGAGTAAAATAGGACTTAAGAAGCAGTTCTGGTAGAACTTAGTAGAATTTAGTAGACTTTAGCAGAATATAGCAGAATGCGGCAGACTGCTGTTAGATTGCCGTAGATTGCCGGCAAATTGCTATCGGGTTGCCGTCTCGCGGTCAGTCTCTTCTTACTGCAACGGTGGAAACAGGTAGACGTGTGTAAGGTGTCACGGAGGTGTCCCGTAACAAAATAAGTAAATAAGATTAACTAAACTAGTGGAGTGGTTTGCCTAACAAATTAACTAATTGTATTTTAAGATTTACTATAAGGAGAGACTATCTAAAGTAGGGACTATAGTCTTTTAAATACACAACCTAACTTTTAGGAAATCCTCTATATATGTAAAGTATATAAGGTATATAAGGTATATAACTTGGCTACTACCGCTTGTTACATGGTTCCACTAAGTCCATTATAGCCCGTGCCGCGACTAACTCAATGGCGACCTCTAGCTCTATATCGAGTTATTATAATATTCTTATAAGTGAGTCTATAACACCTAATACTAATAAAGTATTACTACGGTAATAGAGAATATGGGGCTATTAGTATAAGTGGAGATCTACTATATACATTATAAGATAGGTAGATATTAAGTAGAAACCACGCTAGAAAAAGGCGGTAAAAGCGTAAAAAGCAACTATATAAAGTACCCTATAATTAATACTAACTCTCTCCCTATTTAAAGGATAGATAAAGATAGAGTTTATAACTACCTTTCTATTCTAAATAGAGGTCTTAGGACTAAATATATAGCTAGTAAGCATCTATATCCTAAATACTACACCATACTATATATACAGATAGCCTATATAGTTAGTACACTATATAATACTCCTCTATAACTACTATATAGTAAAAGACTAGCTATTTACTAGGGTGGGTATAAATAATATTACCTAAATACTTTCTATAAGTAGGGGTCTATATATAGTAGTATAAATATAAAGCCTATTGGACGTGTCTAGTATCCAGAACTGCGGGGGAGTAACCGTCAGCTATAACGAACTAACGCAGCTAGCAGAATGGCTCCGCCAGTCTAGCGAACCTTAGGCGCCCCTTTAGCAAACCCTTGATTAAATCCTCTAACGGATAAGCAAAATTAAAAAGAAATAAAACCCCTCCTTGCTGGCGAACCGTACCTAGGCCACTGTAGCTGCGCTTCCATAGCATAGGGAACCCACCCCCCTTAAGATAATAACTAGGCATATAATTATAATATAACCAAATATAAAAAAAGTATAGGGGCTTAGGGGATAATTAGAAACAGAAGTCCTTATAAAGATTTATAAAGAGGTCTATAACGCTGTTATAGTCTAACACCTTAGGAGTAGAGATATTAGAGTTACCCTAAAGGACTAATAGGTAAAGGAATAAGCTATAAGGGTAGGGGATAGGCTAGGAGAACGTATTGGTATAAAGGTGCTCCGTAAAGATTTTCTAGTTAAAGTCCTAGCAGTTTCTATAAGCCTTAGGGTAGAAAAGGGACGCCAGGCGGATAATATAGCAACTATATAGGAGATAGTAAAATAAACGGAACGCCTTATATTAGGTCTTAAGATTACCTAAATTTAATGGCTTTAATAGGAAAATGTAAACTAAGTATATAATAAGAATAATAAGAGGATATAAGGGTCGCTAGAGACTCGCTAGAGAGACACTAGTTAAACGTATAGCTCCCTTATTATTAGCATACATATACTAGGAATATAAAAACTCCTTATCCAAAAAGGAATAATTATAAATAGCCTTATATATAACACAAGGCTCTATAATTATAGACTACGCCTAGAATAATACTATCGCTGCGCATAATAGGGTTACATCTAATCCACATACGCAGTACAGGTATGCTGCGGCTACTATACAGGCCCCTATAATATAAGACACTATTTAAATTAAGACCAAATAAAATGCATAAACTGCTACTAAAGCATATATAAGGTATAGAAGAGAGAAGACTATATTAAATACAGGAGATAAAAGGCAAGGGCTTAATAGCTGCGGGAATAACTGTACGTTAGGTTATATAAATAGAAATAATAGGCGATAAGCTAGGAGGATATAGGTGCCTTCCTAGCATTTCTTACCTTTAATACTAGGGGGCTAGGCTAGCTATCCTAAGCCTTAATGGGCCAGAAGCGACGCCGCGTAATATTACTAGACTAAATATGGATATAAGGGTTATAGGGGATATAAGGGAGAGGACGCCCTATAGGAAGACCCCTATAGACAGCTATAGTAAGCTTAAGACCAGGATAATTAAGAATTGGACTTAACGCAGTAAATATAACATTCGCAGCCGACCTATAAAGGGCATATAGCTAACTAGTAAGATTAGGGGAAGAACCGGAGATAATAATAGATTTAGATATAGAAGCGCTAGTAGGAATACAAAATACTAGAATGGAAAGCTCTATACAAAATAAGTAGCGACTAGGGCATAGACATAAGAGATAAAAGCTTTAAAAATCCTAAAGAAAGTAGAAATAGAAGAAGTAAGGAATAAAGGAGAGATAAAGGACCCTTGCTAGGGGTCCACCACCTATCTATTTTATAGTATAACTACGGCAATATAAACCACTATCTGGTAAGGCCTCTACTAAATAGTCTAGATCTAGAGAAATACTATATCCTTGCTATATAAGTGCCGTATTATAATAACTATATATAATTAACATACTACCCCTAAGGATTCCAGCTCCTATACAAACCAAAAGCAGCTATATACGTATATTTTATAATTAGCAAGGCTATTAGCCTATCCTTATAGTTATAGTAGGCAATTAACCTAAATATTATAGTTATAATAATCCAGATATATAGGGGACCGGTATAAATTATTAATGTATATATTATTATTCATTGCTTAACGTCCGATTCGGATCCCTGTTGGGCCCACGCGGACTACTCCTTATATACATATGGGGAGAAAACTCTATTTGAGAAAACCCCGTGATCCGTCTCCCCGCCTTTTGGGGCTCGCTTGCAAGTCGCCTGCGAGTCACCAGTGGTGCTCTACTACCTTACTTTTTGACCTCCTTGGGAACCA
>Ga0307507_10001375_pt1 | contig 54556 bp, 12 predicted proteins | sample 7_EM_MG_FD_207223 | JGI IMG/M metagenome (GOLD analysis project Ga0307507, IMG submission 207223) | Populus trichocarpa ectomycorrhiza microbial communities from riparian zone in the Pacific Northwest, United States - 7_EM | ecosystem: Host-associated > Plants > Roots > Unclassified | place... | reverse complement strand
CAGAATACGGCAGAAATAGATAAAAGAGCCAGGATTTCCTTAGTGCGATTTTCTTGGTATAAACTGGACTATAGTAAGCAAAATACTAGAACGAAAAACACTAATAGCGCTAGAGCTCCCCTAGCACTTTAAAAACGGGCTAGAGTGTCCACTTAGCTACTAGTACATGTTAAGCTGCTTAGAAAGGATTTATGTATATAGAACTATAGCGCCATAGCCTAGAGGCTGCATGCGCAGTATTGTACATAGTATAATACAACGGATATAAAAAAAAAAAAAAATAATAATAATAATTATAGACTGGCATAAAGGCTTAAAAGTAGAGTTATATAAAAATCCTTAGGTTAGCCTAGGTAGTTACCAGTATATTTCCAGTAGGCTTCTAATGGGTCTCCTAGCAATCCTCGCGTCTTTTCTCTAGCTATGTTTTTTCCTTATTAAGGTTTTTAGGAGTTTAAAGCAGGGGTTAGATAGATAGATAATATACAGCGGCATACTAATATCTCCCTAATATCTCCCCGAACCCCTTTTAGGATAAGCCCTTATAATTTCCCTACCGTAAGGTAATGGCAATTAGGGGCCGACTGTAAGAAAGGGGGGGGTAATATAAGGGATATTATTGCGGACACCTTGGGTTGCCCTTAGGACAACCTCTAAACGCCCCTTAGATGGTTGCCAGTCACGTGCCAGAGGCACGTGCCCGTAGTATATAGTCTCTATAATCCCTAAGGCCTTACCTCCTTAAGGATTTGTCTCTTTTACCAATTTATCCTGTTCTACAATCGTGTCCTTATAGCCCCCTATCTATAAAGTCCCCTTATACCTAGTGCCCTTAAGCTTCTATATATACCGTATAATCCTATTTAAAATCTAGTTACCTCTACTACTACTAATAAGATTACTAAGCTTATTTAAAGACAGGTCACTCTTAATAGATTAACTGTAAAGAAAGCTGGTAGCTTTAAAGGCTTACTCTCTTATAATCTAATTAAACAGATAGTAGTGAAATAAGGGGTAGCGGCCGAATTAACCGTCCTAATACTTAAGTATATGCTTGGCGTACGCAGCTAGGGTAACTGTATGTCTTCATAGTGTATTAAAATTAGCCTTACTATAAGGGAATAATATAGGAAAGGTGCTGCGCATAATATAATTAGCTAATCGCTTAAAGAGAGGTGTTTGCTGTATAGTAGGGACTTCTAGGCCCGCCTATAAGCCTTGCTAATATTAAACCTCGCGACTTAGAAGCTCTAATTTACTAAGATTAGGCGCTAGATTAGGAACCAAAGTATCTAGTATATTGTCGTTAAACTTGCTATCCTATATGTTATCGCCAAGCCCAATAGGTAGATAATTAATAGTAGGAGTATAATTGCCTATAGGAGCCAATACAGCCTACGGTCTAGGAGGGGGGTAAGCTCTTAGGTTACTAGAATTAGAATCCGGCTTATTAATAGAAGGCAGCTAATCTAATATAGAACTATTCTTGGGTAAGCTAGTAAGCCAGTTACTATATATTTTAATATCGCGGTAATCTGGATAATTAATCTTTAAAAAGGAAAGCCAATATACTATAGCAGAGCGCCTTACAGTATACCACTTGGTAAACTATTAACTTAGGTATTTGCCACCCTCTACTACTATAGGCCTTATGACCAGTATATCGAGTTTAAAAGGTAGCCGTGGTAGCTACCTCTAAGTCTTTAGTATGTTCTGGCTAAAGCAGCAGACGTGGCTAGTATAGCGATGTTGCTGGCCGCGTATACGTATAACTTGCAGATAAATGTATACGCGCGTAATTAGAAGCTTCTCTACTATAGTAAGTATAGGTAGAAAGCTAGGAACGGGCCCCAGATTAAGCTTGTTGCCTTTACTAAATAGAGAAGGAAGGGCTAGATCCTTAAGGCTATTAGCGTCCCTAATATAGGCTTTATATATACTAATATCGTCACCCTCTATAGCTAGGCCTATTTAAAACTACCACTCCTTATAATACCTGTACGTCTCTATACGTTTAGCTTATAGCGCACTCCTAAACTTCTTAATTTGCTCCTAATTGACAGCCAAAACGGGTGGTATAGCCGTAGTTAGAGCTTGCCCTAAAATAGGTAGTATTAATACTGGGGTAGGTATTGCCGTTGGAGAAGGTATTAGAGCCTCATCTAGTATATATAGTGGAGGAGTCTGCAAGTAAGCTTTACCCTACTAATTCAAAAAGCGGTGCTCCCGTTATATTGCTACAATTGCCTTCCGTTGCTAAGCAATGTTAGGGGTATCTTAACTATTCTGGCCGCAAGGTAAAAAGGCATTTTCAGCACTATTTCTAGGTGGAGTATTTGGCTGGCGCTTTATAGGATAAGTCTTAGTAATAGAACCTAGCTCCGTAAGAGCTTTCCGCTTATTTAAACTATATTTAGAGACCTAGAGAAGTAAGCAGAAGTAGAGGTAATATATAGGGGAAACGCGCCTTTAACTGACATAATTGATATAGCTTTAAAAGCTTAGTAGACGGGCCATTTTTAATAAAATTAATACAGGGTTATATTGAACAGCACTTGCTACACCTAATTAAAGTAGGCTCTGCCATAGCTAAGACGTATATAGTAGTATTAATATATGTTAACAAAGATGCCAACTAAAAGGTATTTTAATGTTTTAATATTTTGATGTTCGTCACGTGTATTCTACAAGTAGATACCGTCTGCAACTTTTTTTTGGACCAATTAAAAGTTGGCTTAGCAAAGTTTAAAATCTAGATCTATAAGTATAGACCTTGTAAACTTAGTCAATAAGCGAATTTGTAGAAGATATGGAGGACGGAGTAAAAATAAATTTCTACTTCCTTTTTGGGACTAGTGGCTACCCCCTATAAGGTCGCTAAAGCTACGGGGGCTCTATCGCCTAAGTAACGAGATTTTAGGCGGTCTATGCCCCTAGACCCGCCAAAGCCCCCCTAAAGATGCCTAAAACCTCGGCAACCTTATGGGCACCTTATGGGGAGAAAACCGCTAGTCTCAAAAAGGAAGGGGAAATCTCTTTTTGCTCCGTCCTCCGTACAGTCGTTTCAAAAAGATCGGTAAAAATCGCCAAGCCGTACGACTCGTATCGCCTCCTCCATCAAAACAATATACCCCCTTATAGTCCCACCAATATAGCTCTATATTTTATAAGTAGAGGCCTATTTTATATCTCTATTTTAGGGCTATAAAATAAGCCCTTATTTATATAATTTAGGGTTGTTTTGGTAAAGTTATAGGGGGTGCTTTTTTCTAGGAATGGAGGGGTTAGATTAGTCAGCGCAGAGCCTTAATTCAAGTTTTACGGCCACCCCCTATAACCCTACCAATACAGCTCTATATTTAATAAATAAAGACCTATTTTATAGCCCCAGAATGGGGCTATAAAATGGGCCTATATATATATAAATTGAATTAATATTGGTGGAATTATATGGGGGTGGATCGTTTTAAAAAGAGGGTGATATATTGCTGCAGCTTGGCGATTTCTAAAACGGCAGTATACCCCCTATAGCCCCACCAATATAGCTCTATTCTAGGGCTATAAAATAGGTCTTTATTTATTAAATATAGAGCTGTATTAGTAGGGTTATAGGGGGTGGCCGTAAAACTTAAATTGAGGCTCTGCGCTGACTAATCTGACCCCTCTATTCCTAGAAAAAAGCACCCCCTATAACTTCACCAAAACAGCCCTAAATTATATAAATAAGGGCTTATTTTATAGCGCAAGAATAAAGATATAAAATAGGCCTCTATTTATAAAATATAGAGCCATATTGGTGGGACTATAAGGGGGTATACTGTCTCTTTGTTGGAATTACAAGGTTATAAGGTCACAGCGGAGGTGTCTTGAGGGTCTATTTAATGATAGAGATGACGCAGACGATGAATATTGATTGATTCGTGATGCAGTAGATGCGGTTAATGTCTATATAGATTGCATATAGAGCTTGACCTCGCAATGTGTCTAGAGCTTAGTCAGCACCTTATTGCTAATTTCTGACACTCCCCTATGCTGACGACGCTCTCCTCATCTGTCCCAAATAGGCAATTATGAAGCTATTCCCAAATACCTTGTAAGTGCCATTTGGCCTACGTACAGAGGGAAAACCTATAGTAGGCGAAAAACCTCCGTAACTTGCCCCGTCTCCGTCCGTTACTATCTCCGTCAGTTACTGATTCCTAGCGTTGCACAGTACTTTGTAAATTGGTCGATTGGTAGCTGTTTTATAAGCATATCTCCCGGCTGATCTTTGCCTGGTATATATACTACTTTAAGTTGACCTTGCTGAACCATGTCGTTTTATACGAAGAGGTATTAAGTTTTAATATACTTGGCTTTCTAGTGGTGTTTTGTATTATATAAAAGGTTAACTGTACCCTTATTATTATAGTAGAGCATAGGGATAAAAGGGTTATTATTATCTCTCTCTTCTAGATCTCTTATTAGCTTCTTAAGCTATACTACTAACCTTGCTCCTTCTAATGCTGCTATAATCTCTGCTTCTATTAAGCTTAATGCCATTAACTTCTGCCTTTAAGCTATTTAGATTACTGCTCCCCTATAGCGTATAACTGCTATGCCTTAGAATGATATCCGATTATGTTCTGTTCCCTATATAGCATTAGTAAAGATATTGTAACCAGTAGGTAATATAAGCTTACATAGAGGAAGGTAGACTGCTTAACTTAAGTAGGTAATTTCTGCTTTAAGAGTGCCGTTTAGATATTATAGTAGCTGCTTGCTTAAGCGGTAATACGATTCTCCTAGTGCTGCTATAAACCTAGCTAACTAACCGACAGCGTAGCTAGTATTAGGACGTGTGCAGTTTAAGAGGTAGATTATAGAGCTAATAATCTGCCGGTACACTATTGCATTGTTGTACTTAAGGAGGCTTTTAATATTGGGCTTTAGGACAGTACCTACTGGTATTAGTAGTTTAGCCAGATTGCAGTTGTCTATTTTTAGCCATTTAAGTAGCTTCTTAGTGTACATCGTCTGATATAGCTTAAGGGTTCGGTTTATACGATCTCGCTTAATTTAGAAGCCTATAAATACTTCTATAGGACCTAGGTCTTTGCATCTCCATTCTCTTAAGATTCTTATCTTTGTAATATTAAGGTATTAGCGCTTTCCTATAATTAGCATATTGTCAACAAATAGCAAGATATATACTTCATTTTCTATAAAGAGATTGGGGTTAGCATTAGCTGCTTTTAAACCTATACTTTTAAAGAACTTCTTAACTATCTAAAACCATTCTCTTAGTACCTGCTTTAGGCCGTAAAGTGACTTATTCAGCTTTAAGTAGACGTCTTTTACGCCCTTAAGCTTAGGTTTGAAGTCTCTTAATAGGTTAAAAATCTATATATAAATCTATTCTTATAACGGCGGGTTTAAGAATATAGTTTTAATATTAATATGGTTAAGCTTAAGGTCTTTAGCTGCTACCTTTACCATCAGAAACCTAAAGGTGTTGTATTATACAATAGACGTAAATGTCTTAAAATAATTAATATTAGGGGTCTGCTTGTTTCCCTAAATATATAGTCTTACCTTCTTGCAAATTACTTTTCCCTTAGCATTATACTTGTGCTTTAGAACTAGCTTACTTAGGAGTAATAACCTTCCTTCTAGTACTCTCCCCCTTATAATAGTATAGGTGTGCATCCTCTTAAGTAAGAGGAATTCTTTAAAGATAGCTTTTATCCAGCTAGAAGCGTCCTCCCTTAAGGCCTAATCTAACTTAATAGCATTAAAAGGTGCTATAGGTGCTCCTATAGAGGTAGTGTTCTTAGCTTCTAGGTAAATAGCTTTTATAGCTATTACTAACTGAATCACCATATTATTAAAAACCCTTATATTTGGTAACCTTCCAGACCTTATTCTCTGCGCATAAGGAATGTGTATTAATGTACTTTATATAGGCGTCCCACCCTTAGCATTACCTTAATTTAAGCGTCCCACTTAATCTTAACCTAGGCTTCCTACTTAATTAGAGTGGCCTACTTAGTCTTAACCTAGGCTTCCTACTTATTTAGAGTGGCCCACTTAGTTACTATTTAGCCTACTTATAGTTCTCGTAACTAGAGTCTCTATTAGCGTATTTAAGGTAGTAGGGGGAGGTGTAGGTTGGTTCGCGGCTTAGTTTATAGCATGATTTAAGCATCCCGCTTAATCTTAACCTAGGCTTCCCACTTAATCTAAGCGGCCTACTTAGTCACTATATCTTATAGCTTATACCTAAGGTGCTCTATAAGAGAACCTATACTTGTTTACTTTAGCATCTCCAAATAGCTCAATTGCTTAGGTATGCAGGTTTATTATCTTAAATTAACTACTCCCTTTTAACCCTATAAAAACATAGTTAGGTTTTATTCTTAAATTATACTTCCTAGGGTGTTTCTTAAGCGTATTAATTGGATTGGCATAACACCCAAAAATAACTAGATTCTTTAAGTTAGGAATTTATTGGGTGTATACCTTATAGGGTATAATAGCACCACTGTACTTGTCATTAAATGGAAGTGCTAAGGTGGATACTTAATTCTTAATCCAGATAGTATACTTAACTGCGTAGCACTAGAGTTTAACTAGTATATTTCCTTAAAATAGAAGTGACCTTATCTTGCAGTTAACTGTGTAAATCACGCGCTCAATTGCGCCATTATATAAGTGCTTATATAGCGGATAAGGTTTAAAGTTAATACCCTAGGGTATTAGTTCGTCTTAAAATCTATAGCTAAACTCCCCCTTTCTATTGTCCGCTTAAATCCATACAGCTTTGTTACCAGTGAACCTCTTTACCCTTGCAATAATCTCTTTAATATATAGCAGTACCTCTTTAGTTTAGAGGGTTTTAAGAGAAATAACCTAAGTATAGTATATGGCGTTGTTTAGGGCTAGGAGGTAGTAGTTATAACCTTTAATTAATATACTAATTCGTTCTATAGTATCTAGGTGTAGCTCTTGACTAGGTATCTTCTTACACTTAGTTATCTTCTTGCTTAGTATTTCTTGTATCTTCCTAGCTAGATAAGCTTTGTATATACTCTTACTAACTAGTACTGCTCTCTTCTTAAGCTTTATACCTAGTAAGGAGTACTATAGCTTAAATAGGTCACTGTAATTTATATATCCAGTTTAGCAGTGCTATAGCTTAGTATCTGTTTCACTAACGTTTGGTTATAAATTATGTACTTTTACTATTGCATTAAATGCTTTCTAATGCTCTTATAGCACGTAGAGGTTGTTTTTTATAGTGGCCTTAAATATCGCACCTAATTTATACTTGCCAGTAGCTTAATTATCTAGGTTAAATGTAATTGAGTAGCCTTTCTAAGTAAAAGTTCTTACTAAGATCAGCTTAATTAACTTAAATAAAGGTATAAGCCAGATATCTTTTAGCTTTAGGGTACTAATTTGAACTTGATTATAGCCTATAGCAGGGATAACAGTCCCATTCGCAGTACGGACCTATTATAGCGTATTCTATCTCTTTAAGTATATTAGGTCTAATTAGTTACTAGTAAAGTGCTTAGTTACTTTTAAGTTAAGAGCCCAAGCTAGAGATGTTATTATAAGTATAGCATGTTTAGGGTTAGGGTTAAGGTAGATTAAATTACTATTAAATTCTTTCTTAGCTATTGCTACATTCCCTACTTTCTCTACCTTAGGAGTACCTTAATCTATCTTCCTGGCATTGTTGAATTGGAATTGCTTAAGTAGGGGACAGTTTTTCTAGTAGTGACCTTTCTAATAGCATACTCTGCACTTGTCTCTTTCTGGTCGTCTTGGCTCTTTACTCACTCAAGATAACGAGCTATAGCGATAACGTGATAAGGAATAATTGAATCTACCAGCATGGCCTCTACCCCTTATTTAACCTTGACTTTGGTTTCCCCTTCTTCTCCTAGGTTCGTCTTTTCTCTTATATATAAGTGCTGCATTTTATACTTGTGTAGAGAGAGCAGTCTCTTGCTCCTAAAGAAGGGTAATGCAGCTCTTAAGGTCTCGTTTGTCTTGTAGATACCAGGTCTTCGCATTTTGCCATATAATATCGCTTAGGAGGGCCAAGAGAAGCTGCTCTTTGATATTATCGTTAGTAAGTACTTAAGGCATTAAGGCTAGATTAATCTTAAATTGATTAAGTATTTAAAGGAACTTAACAATTTTGCATCTTTATAGGGTTAAATATAGTGCTATAGAACTCTCTGTGGAGTCTAGAGATATAGACCTTATTATTAGCCTTATTAAACTTCTTTATTCCTTCCCACATTCCTTAAATATTGTACGCCTTTATTATTGCATGTATCTCTTCCTGACGGTCATCTCCTATTAAATTATAGATAATCTTATTTACTTCCCCTCGTCTTCTTCTTCTATTAGCTAAATTAACTTAATTTAGGTCCTCTATACTAGTGACAAAATCCCAGCCCTCTAACATAATTAGGGCTGCCTTACAGGTGCGCTCCTAGTCTGCAAAGTTGTCTCTATTAAAAATGACGATTTTACTGGCCTTGTGATTGTATATAGGTGTTATTAAGGTTAAGGTAAAGAAGGTTATTTTTAGGGTTGATTTTTGAGTTAGGAGAGGTATTGCTACCCAGGCTTATAACCTGTTGGAATTACAAGGTTATAAGGTTACAGCGGAGGTGTCTTAAGGGTCTATTTAATGATAGAGATAACGTAGATGATGAATATTAATTAATTTGTGATGTAGTAGATGCGGTTAATGTCTATATAGATTGCATGCAGAGCTTGACCTCGCAATGTGTCTAGAGCTTAGTCAGCACCTTATTGCTAATTTCTGACACTCTTGTAAAATATCGGGAACTCGCTTAGGACGCGAAAGAGCCGCATCGCACCCCACCAAAATTTGTATGAGGGGTAATTCTTTTAATTTTAATCACCACAATTGAAGTTATTATGGGCCGCCGCCTTCTAGATAAAGTTGTTCACAGAATTAGGATTTGTATTGAAGCTGGTGAGGCTGTACTAGCTATTGCGGAGGCTGTAAAGGTAGGCAAGAAGACAATTTATAAGATACGATTAAACCTTGATATTTGGGGCGAACTGTACGCGCCTCCTACTGTAGTTCTTGGCCGACCAAGAGCTCTGCTACCTTACTAAGAAATGGTGATATATACTGCTGTGGTGTTGAGCTTTTTGCTAACTGCTTATGAAGCGCCTTCTTAACTTCCTTTATTGGAATTACAAGGTTATAAGGTCACAGCGGAGGTGTCTTAAGGGTCTATTTGATGATAGAGATGACATAGACGATAAATATTAATTAATTCGTGATGCAGTAGATGCGGTTAATATCTATATAGATTACATGCAGAGCTTAACCTCACAATATATCTAGAGCTTAGTCAGCATCTTATTACTAATTTCTGACACTCCCCTATGCTAATAACGCTCTCCTTGTCTGTCCTAAATAGGCAATTATAAAGCTATTCCCAAATACCTTTCAAGTGCCATTTGGCCTACGTACAGAGGGAAAACCTATAGTAGGCGAAAAACCTCCATAACTTGCCCCGTCTCTATCCATTACCATCTCCATTAGTTACTAATTCCTAGCGTTATATAGTGCTTCGTAAATTAGTTAATTAGTAGCTATTTTATAAGTATATCTCCTAGCTAATCTTTACCTAGTATATATACTACTTTAAGTTAACCTTGCTAAACCATATTGTTTCGTATAAAGAGGTATCAAGTTTTAATATACTTGGCTTTCTAGTAGTGTTTTATGTTATATAAAAGGTCAACTATACCCTTATTGTTATAGTAGAGCATAGGGATAAAAGGGTTGTTATTATCTCTTTCTTCTAGATCTCTTGTTAGCTTCTTAAGCTATACTACTAACCTTATTCCTTCTAATACCGCCATAATCTCTGCTTCTATTAAGCTTAATACCGTCAACTTCTGCCTTTAAGCTATCTAGATCACTACTCCCCTATAGTATATAACTGCTATGCCTTGGAATAATATCCAATCGTGTTCTATTCCCTATATAGTATTAGTAAAGATATTATAACTAGTAGGTAATATAAGCTTATATAGAGGAAGGTAGACTGCTTAACTTAAGTAGGTAATTTCTACTTCAAGAGTGCCGTTTAGATATCTTAGTAGCTACTTACTTAAGTAGTAATGCAATTCTCCTAGTGCTGCTATAAACCTAGCTAACTAACTAATAGCGTAGCTGGTATTAGAATATATGCAGTTTAAGAGATAGATTATAGAGCTAATAATCTGCCGGTATACTGTCACATTGTTATACTTAAGGGGACTTTTAATATCCGCTTTTAGAACAGTGCCAGCTAGTATTAGTAGCTTAGCCGGATTGCAGCTATCTATTTTTAGCTGTTTAAGTAGCTTCTTGGTATACATCGTCTAATATAGCTTAAGGGTTCAGTTTGTACGGTTTTAATTAATTTAGAAGCCTATAAATACTTCTATAGGACCTAGGTCTTTGCATCTCTATTCTCTTAAGATTCTTATCTTTATGCTATTAAGGTATTGGCGCTTTTCTATAATTAGCATATTGTCAATAAATAGCAAGATATATACTTCATTTCCTATAAAGAGATTAGGGTTAGCATTAGCTGCTTTTAAACCTATGCTTTTAAAGAACTTCTTAACTATCTAAAACCATTCTCTCGGTGCCTGCTTTAGGCTATAAAGTAACTTATTTAGCTTTAAGTAGACGTCTTTTACGCCCTTAAGCTTAGGTTTGAAGTCTCTTAATAGGTTAGAAATCTGCATATAAATCTATTCTTATAACGGCGGGTTTAAGAATGCAGTTTTAACGTTAATATGGTTAAGCTTAAGGTCTTTAGCTGCTACCTTTACCATCAGGAACCTAAAGGTGTTGTATTATACAACAGACGTAAATATCTTAAAATAATTAATATTAGGGGTCTGCTTGTTTCCCTAAATATATAGTCTTGCCTTCTTGCAAATTACTTTTCCCTTAGCATTATACTTGTGCTTTAGAACTAGCTTACTTAGGAGTAATAACCTTCCTTCTAGTACTCTCCCCCTTATAATGGTATAGGTGTGCATCCTCTTAAGTAAGAGGAATTCTTTAAAGATAGCTTTTATCTAGCTAGGAGCGTCCTCCCTTAAGGCCTAATCTAACTTAATAGCGTTAAAAGGTGCTATAGGTGCTTTTATAGAGGTAGTGTTCTTAGCTTCTAGGTAAATAGCTTTTATAGCTATTACTAACTGAACCACCATATTGTTAAAAACCCTTATATTTAGTAACCTTCCAGACCTTATTTTCTGCGTATAAGGAATGTGTATTGATGTGCTTTATACAGGCGTCCTACCCTTAGCATTACCTTAATTTAAGCGTCCTACTTAATCTTAACCTGGGCTTCCTACTTAATTAGAGTAGCTTACTTGGTCTTAACCTAGGCTTCCTACTTATTTAGAGTGGCCCACTTAGTTACTATTTGGCCTACTTATAGTTCTTATAACTAGAGTCTCTGTTGGCGCGTTTAAGGTAGTAGGGGGAGGTATAGGTTGGTTCGCGGCTTAGCTTATAGCATAATTTAAGCATCCCACTTAATCTTAACCTGGGCTTCCCACTTAATCTAAGCGGCCTACTTGGTTACTATATCTTATAGCTTATACCTAAGGTGCTCTATAAAGGAACCTATACTTATTTACTTTAGCATCTCTAAATAGCTTAATTGCTTGGGTATATAGGTTTATTATCTTAAATTAACTACTCCCTTTTAACCCCATAAAAACATAGTTAGGTTTTATTCTTAAATTATACTTCCTAGGGTGTTTCTTGAGCGTATTAATTAGATTAGCGTAACACCTAAAGATAACTAGATTCTTTAAGTTAGGAACTTGTTAGGTATATGCCTTATAGGGTATAATAGCACCACTATGCTTATTATTAAATAAAAGTGCTAAGGTAGGTACTTAATTCTTAATTCAGACAGTATACTTAACTGCATAGCACCAGAGTTTAACTGGTATATTTCCTTAAAATAGAAGTAACCTTGTCTTATAGTTAACTGTGTAGATCACGCGCTTAATTGCGCTATTGTATAAGTGCTTATATAGCGGATAAGGTTTAAAGTTAATATCCTAGGGTATTAGTTCGTCTTAAAATCTATAGCCAAACTTCCCCTTTTTATTATCCGCTTAAATCTATACAGCTTTATTGCTAGTAAACCTCTTTGCCCTTATAATAATCTCTTTAATATATAGCAGTACCTCTTTAGTTTAGAGGGTTTTAAGAGGAATAACCTAAGTATAGTATATGGCGTCGTCTAGGGCTAGGAGGTAGTAGTTATAACCTTTAATTAATATACCGATTTGTCCTATAGTATTTAGGTATAGCCCTTAACCAGGTATCTTCTTGTGCTTAGTTGTCTTCTTACTTAGTATTTCTCGCATCTTCCTAGCTAGATAAGCTTTGCACGTGCTCTTATTAACTAGTACTGCTCTCTTCTTAAGCTTTATACCTAGTAAGGAGTACTATAGCTTAAATAGGTTACTGTAATTCGTATATCCAGTTTGGCGGTGCTATAGCTTAGCATCTATTTCACTAACGTTTAGTTGCAAATCGTATACTCCTGCTGTCGCATTAAATGCTTCCTAATGCTCTTATAGCACGTAGAGGTTGTTCCTTATAGTGGCCTTAAACGTCGCACCTAATTTACGCTTGCTAGTAGCTTGATTGTCTAGGTTAAATGTAATTAAGTAGCCTTTCTAAGTAAGAGTCCTTACTGAGATTAGCTTGATTGACTTAAATAAAGGTATAAGCCAGACGTCTTTTAGCTTTAGGGTACCGATTTAAACTTAACTATAGCCTATAGTAGGGACAACGGTCCTATTTGCAGTATAGACCTATTGTGGCGTATTCCATCTCTTTAAGTATATTAGGTCTAATTAGTTACTAGTAAAGTGCTTAGTTGCTCCTAAGTTAAGAGCCTAAGTTAGAGACGTTGTTGTAAGTATAGTATGTTTAGGGTTAGGGTTAAGGTAGATTAAATTACTGTTGAATTCTTTCTTAGCTATTGCTATATTCCCTGCTTCCTCTGCCTTAGGAGCACCTTAATCTGTCTTCCTGGCGTTATTGAATTGGAATTGCTTAAGTAGGGGACAGTCTTTCTGGTAGTGACCTTTCTAATAGCATACTCTGCACTCGTCTCTTTCTGGTCATCTTGGCTCTTTGCTTACTCGAGATGACGAGCTATGGCGATGACGTGATAAGGAATGATTGAATCTACCAGCACGACCTCTGCCCTTTGTTTGACCTTGGTTTCCCCTTCTCCCCCTAGGTTTATCTTTCCTCTCTTATACAAGTGCTGCATTTTGTACCTGTATAGGGAGAGCAGTCTCATGCTCCTAAAGAAGGGTAATGCAACTCTTAAGGTCTCTTTTGTCTTGTAGACACCAGGTCTTCGCATTCTACTATGTGACATCGCTCGGTAGGGCTAGAAGGAGTTGCTCTTTGATATTGTCGTTAGTAAGTAGTTAAGGTGTAGAGGCTAGATTAATCTTAAATCGATTTAGTATATAAATAAACTTAATAATTCGCATCTTTGTAGGGTTGAATATAGTGCTATAGAACTCTCTGCGAAGTCTAGAGATATAGACCTTATCTTTAGCCTTGTTGAACTTCTTTATTCCTTCCTATATTTCTTAAATATTGTACGCCTTTATTATCGCACGCATCTCTTCCTAACGGTCGTCTCCTATTAAATTGTAGATGATCTTGTTTGCTTCCCCTTGTCTTCTTCTTCCATTAGCTAAATTGACTTAATTTGGGTCCTCTGCACTAGTGATAAAATCCTAGCCCTTTAATATAATCAGGGCTGCCTTATAGGTGCGCTCCCAGTCTGCAAAGTTGTCTCTATTAAAAATGATGATTTTACCGGCCTTGTAATCGTATGTAGGTGTCGTTAAGGTTAAGGTAGAGGAGGTCATTTTTAGGGTCGATTTTTGAGTTAGGAGAGGTGTCGCTACCTAGGCTTATAACCTGTTGGAATTATAAGGTTATAAGGTTATAGCGGAGGTGTCTTGAGGGTCTATTTGATGATAGAGATGACATAGACGATGAGTATTAATTGATTCGTGATGCTGTCACGAAGTTCGTGTAGAGGGGTTTATTAATAAAATGGGTTGATAGATTAATCTTGATAATTGTCTTAATTTAGGTTTTTAACCTTGATCTAACGTGTCTTTAGTGACGTGTCTTTGTGCACGTAACTCGTGCACGTGACCCACGCCTTTAGAGAATATAGATTATCTAATACACCCCCTTAGCTTTAAGCTCTTTAAGGTCAAAGCTAACTACCTTTTTGTGTCCGTTAATGCGTTAATTGAACTATAATATCGTCTGAATCCTTCCTTCTTACCCTAACCTTCTCCCTTAGGTCCTCCAGTTGCTTCTCCTTATTTAGCCGCTTCTTAATATCCACTATTCCAATCATATTAACGAAGCTTTAAAACCTCTGCTTGGGCAGGGCCTTTGTAAGTCCATTAGTAATTATCTCCTTTATTGCTGTCTATTAAAATCATACTTGTCTTATTGCGTATTCCTAATATAGCTAGTGTTAATGGATATTAACGTGTTAGAGCTTTGTAATTAGCTTTGCCGTGTCTTCTATAATTAGTTAGAGCGTCTGCGTGTTGTCGCATTTAATAATTAAGGGCTTGTTTAGGTGTAATGTTATTGCTTTAAATAGCCTACTGATAAAGATAGCTTCCTTTACTGTCTGTAATAGGGCTAACAACTTGGCTTCTGTGCTTAACGTTATAACTATACCCTGCTTATTTGCTCTCTAGGCGATCGGCCCCCTAAATAGCTTTATAATGTATCCTTATAAGCTTTTTCTGTTAACAAAATTGTCCGCGAATAATGCATTACTGGCACAGATAAATGATTGCGCTTTACCTTTACCGTCTCTTCCGTTGTCTCGTCCTTTGTCGCGTATTCCTTTGTCTCTCCCTCTACTGTTTATTCCTTCCTTATTTCCTCTATAGTAGATTGCTCTGCTTCTTGTACTATATAGGTACTGGATAACTCTGTCTACTGCTTAATAATGCTCTTGACTTAGGTCCTAGTTAAACCTTACTAGCTGTGATACTGCAAAAGCAATATCTAGACGCGTTGTAGTGGCTGTATAGAGTACTAAACCCAGTTTTCTCTGATATAGCATTGTAGAAGCTAGTAGGGATATAGGATGGACTAATAGGTCTGTATTAGGGGACGGACGTATTAGACGGATTATATGGTAATTAGTAGGGAGGAGTTCTGATTCTGCTATAGGAGTGTCTAGAAGACGCCCTCTAAGATTTATCTTATACTAGTTAGCTATCTTCTTAATATAGGCTTCCTGGGATAGCTATAGGAGCCTCTAGCTATAATTGTGTATTATATGGATTTCTAGGAACTATTTTAGCTTGCTAAGGGTACTTATTTGGTATTCCTTGCTTAGCTCCTTAATTGCTTCTTAAGCCTTCTTTTTATCTATTTTTCTATAGCAGAAGACGATATCATCAATATAGAAGAGGATGACTATTCTACCTTTTAGCATAACGCACGGCTCCTAGTGTGACGGTTTGTCTACATAGCTACCATTGAGGCGTTGTTGGTTACGGATTAACGTTGCCCTAACGTTGCCCTGATAACCGAATATGTATATAGTTGTCTACCGCGCCCCTTTCTTTGAGCCCTTACCTTAGTCTATTTATAATATAGCCCCTTATTATTGCTTGATCTATTGGATCGCTCCCACAGAAAGCTAGCCGTGATATTAGACTAAGGTTAACCTTAACTGGCCTATAGAGGCGATATAATACTAGGTCTAACGGTTAAATATATAGCTAGACAGAGAGCTGTTCTACTACCATAACTATAGACTAATTAACCCTCTAAGCCCTGCTTGAGGTAGGTAATTGCGACAGCGGATTAAGCAGCTGAAAGAAGAGACTGCAGTAATTAGATTAAAAGGATTACCCTAATTATAATCTTAGTAGCAAGAGTTGCCTAAGAAAGTAAAAGAGACACTATGGTAAAAAGGAGCGCGTTAAGGCCTAGTGTGTTAGAGATAGCTACCAACCTAATGCTGGCAGTACGTGAGGAACCCGTAGACGTGTTACTTGAGCCGCCGGAGCTCTAACCGTACTATGGCGAGACGGAGCTCGCGGACGATATAAAAAGCAAATAGGACCGTCTTATGGCGTAATTGGAAGATGACGAGAACCCTATATACTTTAAAATGGAGATAAAGAGAGAGTATATAGCCGTGACCACCTAAAGCCTAGCCGCGATCCCTATAACCGAACTTGTAGAAGAGCTAAAGCTCTAGGGAATACGAAGAAAGGCAATGGAATAGCAGATTGCTATATTATGGCGTCTTATAAATAACTACGCGCATAAGGCCCTTAATGGGAAAGAGGAGGCTAAGGTAAAGATAGCGGAGCTTAAGGAGCACTTAGATAATAGGACAGATGAGCTCCGCAAGGCCAATTGGAAGATATTAAGGATGGGCTGTAAGGTCACTATATAAGCCCCAGATTGGGAAGACAGTGAGTGAGGAAGCATACTATTACGGATAATATAAGAAGGGATACCACTCTCTTAGACGAGCAGTGTTATAGGCTTAGGACGCATAGTAAAGTTTCTAGACCCACCTATGCTAATAGATGGGAAAGAGCCTACCTATTATGCCTAGAGTGGCTATATATGAAACAAGCTTTAATCTAATATAGACTGGTTCTATTAAGACAACCCAGATTAGAAAGAGAATATAAAAGTAGCGTATATTAAAGTATGTGTAGGAGGTAAAGCTTATAACTACCTCTTACTCTACCTAGAGGTAGAGCGCGATGCGGAACGTAACCCTACTAGTAAAGAAGTACTTGAGTTTCTGGAGAACGTCTTTAAAGACCTAGATCGCCGTATTAAGGCCTAGTAGGAGCTTAAAAGCCTTAAGATACTGTACCTAGAAGACTTTAATGATTTCTAATCTAACTTTATACGGCTAGCAAATATCTTAAGGATACTATAAGATTAGTAGAAAGAGGAGCTTTATGATAAGCTTTATAACAGCCTACATGTTTAAATGGAAGTTAAGGTGGTAGATAAAGACTGTGGCTTCTAGGCCTATTGTAAAACCGCCTAACAGTACGCCTGAGGTCTAAAGTAGATAGGTAAGGAATGAAGTGACTGTAGAGCAGCCTAGGCTAGTAAGAGAGCTTCTACTAGGGGCGCTAAAGAGACTAAAGGTCCCCCCTCTTCCTGGCAGCCTCTAACTCTAGCACTAGCTGTAAAAGCGCCAGTTACCTGCTTTAACTGTGGTAAGCAAGGACACTACTCTAATAACTATATAGTGCCGAAGAAGATGGAAGCTAAAGTAATTAACTAAAGTAAAGAGTATAAGATAGTTACTAACTTGGTAGAGTTGGAAAATGAGTAGCTCTAGGAGAAGTCTTCTGCCTAGAGTAGATTGGAGCAATTAATATAGCGCCTGTATAGCTAAAGGAGATCTTAGGAGGCGTAGCCCTTATAACACTATATAGGATCGCGCTAGGCGGCGTGGCTTTTAATATAGTAAGCCTGTTTAACTCTGGTGTGGGCGGAGAGGCCTTTATACACTATAAGCTACTGCTAATTATTAAGTAATAACTGCGACTAAAGCTCTATAAGATTAAAGGATAAGGAGTTGTTGTATCTAGCCATAATAATTAGCAGATAGATATAATTAGATAGCTCTTTAAGGCGAACCTAGTTATAGACGGTTAATAAGTCCCTATATGGTTCCTATTCTGCGATATAGGCTGCCATGATCTTCTTATTAGCTATAGGTGGTTTGAGAAGACTAGGGCCCTTATTAATTGTAAATACTGGGTCTTGGTATAGTGAACTAAAAAGAACTACTATAGTAGGCAGGATGTAATTATACTAAGAAAGGAGCTCCTACCCCTACTAATTAATAAGAATTACTAGAGAGATGCAGATTAAAGAGATATACTGCTAGATTAAGAGTCTAAGTCTACCCCCTAATGCATCCTTAAACGTATAGTTGCGATTAGTGAACTTTAAGAGAAGAAGTCCTCTACTAAAATTAAGCTAGAGGGATAGGCTAAGCTAAAGCAAGCCAAGCGGACCCTATATGACTATAGGTATACTTGGAAGATTAATACCCAAGATATAATTAGGAAAATGGAAAATTAGCTCTACCCTAGGCTAGCTTTACTATTAAAGCTAAGAGTAAGGAGGCCTTTATTTACTAGGGAGTTTAGAGCAGTAGATATCGCGCTACTTAAGGCGAGGAACTTCCTATAAGGAGTAAAGCATAGGGATGTAGTAATTGGATGTACTAGCCTCTATAAAATAGACCAACTAATAGAGGATAAGAAGGTATAAGACGCTCTACCTAATAATAAGGAAGAACTTTGCTGGCTTATCTATAAAAAGCTGCTGCAGCCCTACTAAGAATACGCTAACTGTTTCTTAAAAGCTATATCTAATACGCTACCACTATATTGTGAGGGGGTAGACTATGATATTATTTTTAAAGGCAATAGCCGTGATTTAGCTCCTAGCCCGCTATATAATATGTTGCTAGAGCAGCTAGAGCTTGTTAAGGTCTACCTATAGGAGCACTTATAGAAGGGGTTTATTGTACTAAGTAATATACTCTTTATAGCTCTGGTTCTATTTGCTAAGAAACTAGAAGGGGGGTAGTAATTCTACGTTAACTTTTAAAAGCTTAATATAATTACTAAGAAGGACTGCTACCCGCTACTATTAATTAAGGAGATGTTAACTAGGCTATTAAGAGCTAAAATCTTTACTAAGCTAGATGTTTAATAGGCTTTCTACCATATACGGCTAAAGGAAGAGGTAGAGGAGTTAACTACCTTCTATATAAGGTACGGATTGTATAAGTACCGCGTTGTACTCTTTGGACTATATAACGGCCCTGCGTCCTTTTAGAGATTTATTAATAATATCCTTTTTAACTACCTGGACAATTTCTGTATAGCCTATATAGATGATATCCTTATCTACTTAGACGACCCGCTAGAGCATAAAGTTTATATTAAAAAGATCCTATAAAGGCTTTAAGAGGCAGGCCTATAGGCGGATATTAAGAAGAGCGAGTTTAATGTTACGGAGATAAAGTTTCTAGGTTTTATTATTGGTACTAATAGGATTGCTATAGACACTAATAAGCTAGCTATAATTAAGGATTAGAAGCCCCCTACTTTTATAAAAGGGGTGTAATCCTTTTTAGGATTCTATAACTTCTACTAGGCCTTCTTAAAGGATTATGGCTGAGTTATATAACCGCTTAGTAAGCTTATAAAGAAGGAAGTGTGGCACTTATTAGGGGAGGAGGAGCTTAAAGCCTTTAAGCGAGTTAAGGCCCTTATGCTATTAGGCAGTGTAATAAAGTACTACTTACTGTTCTAAGATACCTGTGTGGAGACTAATATAAGTAATAAAGTAGTAGCTGGGGTACTAAACTAGCTGTAAGATAATAGGACTTAGAAGCTAGTAGCCTTTTTCTTAAAGATAATGTCCCCTAAAGAGATATGGTATAAGATCCATGATAAAGAGATACTAGCAGTAATAAAAGGCCTATGGGAATAGCAAGGTTACCTTATTGGCCTCTAGTATACACCCTTTATAGTAATTATAGACTATTAAGCCCTTGAGTACTTTATAACTAAGAGGCTGCTAAATCTATAGTAGGCCTACTAGGTAGACCTACTAGCTAATTTCCATATATGGATTACCTATAGGCTAGGTATAGTGAATATAGTGGCTGATACCCTATTATGAAAGTAAGAGGACCTGAAGATGTAGAAAGAGAAGGACGTAGCTATATATACTATGTACTTAATTAACCCCGCCCTTATAATTGCTATACTAGAGGAAACCTCTAGGGACCCCCTAGTGGCAGTAAATTGTAAATGGGAACTATATAAGCTGGTTAATTAGGTCCTCTAGGCTAATTAAACTAGCGAGTTGCTAGTAGGGCTATGTTAGCTAGCTAAGCAAGACTAGAAGGGCTAGAAACTCTAAGGAGGGCTATTAACCCGCTTTAGTAAGCTAATGGTCCCTAATATTAACTGCCTCTATACCTACCTTATTATAGAGGTATACTCTTGCTAGGTAACCGCTTACCTAGGTAAAACAAAGACTAGGAAACTTGTGGTAGACTAATACTATTGGCTAGGACTACCCTTAGACTGTAATACCTATATAAGAAACTATAGGGCCTATAGAAGGACCTATATACCTTAGGATAAAACCCTAGGCCTACTGCACCCCCTACTAATTAGTGAACGCTGCTGGTAGTATAGTGGTGTAGATTGGACGTCGCCTACTATCTTGGCATTTTCCTATATTTATTAAGCTTCGGCTTTCCTCCTTTCCTCCTTATCTCACAGATATAACAAACCTACTGGAATACATTCTTTTCTTTCTTTATTACCGACAGAGAGATAGACAGACTGACTGACTAACTAACTAACTAATAGATAGATAGTACCGTGACTTTCCTATCTAAGAGACACCGTACCCTTCCACATATTATTTGGCATTCCACGTGGGGACAACGGCAAGCTCTTTAGATTAAAAGTCTAGTGCTACATATACAGAAGACACGTAGGAATATACTACAACTACCAAAGAACCGCTAGCTGTAGAAGAATAACCAACTATAAAAAAACCAATAGATAAGATAACAGAACTAGAGAACCAGAGAACCAGGCAGTATTGGACAGTGAGGGGAACTAAACAAACCCTAAATAGAAAGACAGCAGAAAAGACAGACAGCTAGACTTAACGCATAGGCTAAAGAGTAGCAATAGGAAGTAAAATGGTGTAGGTTAAAAGGTCTTAGGAGTTGGGTTTAGTGCCCATACTTAGAAATTTGGTGTTAAGCGAACCAGTTAGCTAATCAGACAACTACCAGCGGTCGAAATCTTGCCACCTACGCACGCACGAGCATGGCCAGAACGTTATTAAAGATATAGAGACGACAAGCTAAGGGCTAATTAGTTAAATGGAAACGAGATCTAAGATATCTGGCGGTAAAGGAAGCTAGCACTACCCTTTAAGAACAGAGATAATACCGAGCAAGGCTGTAAGCATATAAGATTGGATCTGCCTTTAAAAGCTTCCTATTCTAGCTTAGCTTTATCCTCTTTTAAGTTATCTGGATTATATCAGCAGCGGCCCTAGAGGCACTCCGTAAGGACCTACTATATAGAACGATAGTAGGCCAAAACAAATGGACATATCGAGACCCGGCAGTGGTAGAAGATGAAGATTCTGTACTCTCCCAGGAAAACCTCCCCTTAGGCATTAAAAAGCAGGCGCCTTCCGTTAGGGACATAGCTATATAAGTAGACCAGCTAAAGCATGTACCTGTTAATGTCCCGCTAGGACAGTTATCTGGGACATCCTCTGTCAAGACTATAGCCATGCAAATAGACCTACCGTAGTGTTTACCTGTAACATCTAGGACTGATAACCCTCAGTAGATAAAGGATAAAAGCCGTAAGGATTACCTATAAGCTCCTAAGGAAGCTCTAGATGCACCTAATAACTAGTAGTTAATGGCTTAAGACAAGGTCTACGTTATAGTCCAGCCTATACCAGCCCTAGGAACTGCTGGGACTCCTTACTTTATAGGGCAGAACATGTTACAGTTTATTAAACGGTACAAGCGGCTATGCACCCAATATTGTGTAACGAGTACAGAGAAGCGCCAGGGCCTTTTAGAGTACTGCGATTACTAAATAGGGATATGGATCCGAAGCTTGCCTAAATTTATAGCTGGCAATTAGATGGAGCTTATAAGAAAGCTTAGGGCAGAATACTAAGCAAACAACTACTATTAACGCATGGAGATAAGAGACTTTATAAAAGCTTTTATTTAAAAATCTACGGAACAGCCAGGCGAATTACGTCACTATATATAGGACTTTACTACTATCTCAGCTAAAGTGGTAGCCGCAGGAAACCTTACTAAGTAAGAGAAGGGGTAGTTGTTTATACAAGGACTTCCTATTAAATACCGCAGGCATATAATAGAATAAACAGGAGCTGTAGCAGACGAGCCTAGCACCCTTATGTTTAAAAGACTAAAGGAGGCCATAGAGTCAAGGATAGTGGCTATAGAGGGTACTAAGTAAATAGATATCCTTCCGGAAGAAGACGCCCTAAATGTCCAGCTTATACAGGAGCTATGGCAGCAAAGGGATAAGCTCGACCGTAGGAGAGAAGGAAGGCTTCTAAACTTAGGTATATATAGAGGAGCCCTAACGCAGTAGTAGTCACCCTCTACTATAGACTAAGAAATGGATAAAATGCTAAGCTAACTAAGGAGTCTAAAACTAACCAAGACGGAGCTTACAGCAGCTGCACGGTTGATGCCGTTCCTTAACCAAATCTGGATAGACCTAAGGAAGCACACGACGCTATTAAATTAGGCTATAGTTTAAAGCCTAGCATAAGGATACAGCTCAGCACCAGGATACGAAAACTGGCAAAACAGTACCCAACCTCCGCAAGACTGTCGACCTCTGCAAGGCTCTTAATACTCGCAGGATTCTCGATATCCGCAAGGTCCCCAACATCCGCAAGATTCTACTGCCTTTGGACGGCCGTAATAAAACGCATGGGGTCAGCGAGGCACGCGAGAACAAGGCCAACAGACCTGTTTTGGATGCGGAGGAAGTTACCGTTTCACTAAGCATAAATATTAAGGCTTAAAGGATCTTATTTAGCAAGGATTTATGCATCTGTCTAATAAAGGAAGACTAGTAGCTGGGACACACGACCGACCTAGACCTGTACTTCCGTGGCTCGGCAATAAAGGACAACTAAAGGGTATTAAGGACTAGCTCCGTACGTACTAGGGAACAAACCTAGATAGGCCAAAGAAAGAACAGACACGGCAACAGGCCCCTATAGAACGAACGGATTTTACTACTTTCCATAACGGAGTAGTACTCAAGAGCAGTAACGAAATACGCACAAACTGGGAGGACTACTATCAAGTACGGCCCACGGACTCAGTAACGCCCAGCCAGCAACGTCCGCAGACTCGCCCGACCCTTAGAGACAGCAGTACAGCCAGGACAGCCGCTCTGCCGCAGGAGAAGAATGTACGACCAGGAGAATACATCCAGATTATGTCACGGCCTGTAGATAAGACGGTAGAGGCTAGGAAGAAGAATAAATCTTCTAATCCTTAAAGACGGTCTTGGAGACGGACGCTTAACCAGGCCAGCCATTAACCCGCAGGCTCCATAGCAGGTGTAGGGTGTTCGACTAGGGGACAGTCAAGTTTTAAGGTGGGGGAGGGGACGCAGGTAACAACCGTATAAAAGATTTCTATTTTATCTGCTTAATTACTGTATTTCCTAAAGCTCCTTTCTTGTTTACTTTCTTAATCGCAACGAGACGCGTCAGTCGCGACAACCTACTACAAAGATGTCAGTTCAGCTCACCGCCTGTCAACGAGCCAATAGCAATTTTCTATCCCAGGGACGGAAAATCCTAATTGGTCCATTTAGCAATAGAGCCAGCAGAACTCTACACCGCCCCTGGAATTCGATAATGCGCCAGCTATAGGATGAGAACGGCACTAGGAGCCTTAGTTAATTACATAAATACAGAGCCGATTATACAATGCAGAGCTAGATGTAGAGCTATATGCAAAGCCTTAATTGAACGACTGCGCGGAAGCTATGGTTAGTTAAAGAACCAAATCAAGCCAGAGCCTTAATATTAGCACGTCACCGTCACTAAATTAAGTCAATTGAATGTTGTCAGATTAGAGCCTTTAACCGGGCCAACCTTATTCCTTATTCAAACAACAACTAATTGCAGTATAACTATCACTGCCATCCGAGTTCAGTACTGCGCTAGCTACACAACAAGAACGGACACTGCGGCAAGGAAGGGATCTGTATAAAAGCAACAACACAATATTAGTAATCAAGTACCGTGGAAACGGCAAAGCAGTATACAAAGAGGCAGTGACAAAGATGCTCTACAAGAGATCACATATAGGACGCAGCTAACCATAATAAGCCTAAACCATCCTTATACAACCGAAGACAGGACCAAGCCATATTGGGATAAACTAGTAAAGGATCTTATTAAGAATTATAAGGAGAACAGGATTTGGATATACAGGAGCCAGCGCTTTTCCTTAAGAGGTCATCTTAATAAAGGACTGCATTGTGGATACAAGGGCAAGGGATATGCGACAAAGGTAGTCACAATAACCAAGAAGCTAACACCAGATAATATTAAGGACGACTTAGATAAAGCGCAGAACCAGCAGGACAATAACAAAGAGACTAAAAGTAGAAGATAATCCCTAAGGTTTTTAGGCTGGAAGAAGATTAAGGATATGCCAAAGGAACCAAAAGCAAAGACGGCCTAGAAAGGGAAGAAAGCAGCTATCAAGGATATCCCAGAAGAGCACCAGGCCCGCGGAAATGGTCTACTAGAAACTGCCGTTTATGCTTATAAGAAAGGAAGTCTTAAGACAGGTCTCTGGATTAGACGTCTAGTGGACACTAAGAGCCTTAATCAACTATAGATGCAGAGCTTTAACCAAACGGCTATACAGCTAGAGTCTTAATCAACTATCCGCAGATACAGAGCTTACGGATATAGAGCCTCAATTAAACGTCAACGGATTTAAAAGCTTTGATTAAGTATGCAATAATGCAGAGCCCAGGTTATACGTACAACAAAAGACGCCTTAAGTCAAGCCAGAGCCTTAATCAAATCTTAATCAGTCGGACGCCGCCTCTATAGTCAAGTCAGATTAGCTAGAGCTTTTAGTCAGGCCAACCTAATACCCTATTTAAACGTTAGTTAATTATATGTTATCACGGTCAAATCGAATCAGTTACCGTCGCCGTTAGACGTCTTTGATCAGCAGTTAAAGGTCCTATAATGGCAGATAGACAGCCTCTATAGGAACCTCTCCCTTTAACCCTCCTTTATTAATCGATTGCCGCCCGTCTTAACACCCACGGACTGGTTAACCAGAACGGTCTTTCCTATAGACGCAGATACGGATCTCTACACAGAGTCTTATATGGAGTCGTACACAGAGTCTACGGATACGGAGCACACAGGTGCAGAGCCTTAATTAGACAACAGTACGGCAGCTTAACTGGACGCCTATATATACGAAGCCTTAATTAAACGGCAGATGCGGAGCCTTAACCAATCGCATGCCTACATAGAGGTCTTAATCGATTGTCTATAGATACAGAACCTTAGTTATATATGCCGCTAAAAATACCTTAAGTTAAGCCAGGGCCTTATTAAATCTTAATTAGTTAAACGCCGTCTTCGCATTTAAGTTAGGACAATCAGAGCTTTTAACTGGGCCAACTTTCTACCTTAATCGAACGACCGAACGATTAGTTGCAGCACGTCGTCGCCAACCAGTTAGACAGTCTTCGTTAGGCAGTCAAGGCAGGCACGCAGGCACGCATACGGGCACGCACGTAAACACAAACGCAGAGTATGTAATGCAGAGCTACTAATGCACAGCTAGATGCACAGCCAGACGCAGAGCCAGATGCAGAGTTTTAATATCAAACAACTAACTAAACAATTAAACCAAGCCAGAGCCTCTGCTATCTTAATCAACTACCCTGCCGTCACCGCTACTACTGCCACTATTCCGTCCAGCTATTTCGTCCCTACTGTCTCGACTGGCTGTTCCGTCTCTACTGTTCTATCTTGCTGTGCCGGATCTATACCGTTGCGAGATCTGCTAGATAGCTATTCCGACCAACTGCTACTAACCGACTGCCATCGACCGTCTGCCGCTACTGAGATTTCTACTACCAAAAGTTCTGCTGCTAGATGTCCTACTGCTTACTAACTACTACCGAGTTCTTCTACTAACTGTTCTACCGCCGACCGTTCTACTTTGTTTTACTGCGCTAAATGTCTACTTTTATTACTGTTTCTACTACTGTTACTGTTACTGCTGTTACTGCTGTTACTGCTGCCGTTATTATTTCTGGTTTACTGTTCTGGTTACTAGTAGGAAGATTGGATCTTAGCTATGGATAACAGAAGGATATCATAGAATAGTTCTGTAGGGCTATAATGGCTGCAGAATTACGCTTTTGACTAGTACCGCTAGTAGGTATAGTACACAGGCGATTAGGGCGGCTAGTGCGTGCATTTATGCTTTCGACCAGTGACGCTGGTGGGTATAGCGCATAGGCAACTAGTACGGCTAATGGGTGTATTTATTCAGCGCGTGTCTAATAGGTATCTTACTAGAAGAAGAGGTTTCCTACGTTCCATTATATGCTTTCCTTTTTCTATTCTGCTTTTACTATACTTTTGTTTGGCTATTCTTCTATAGGGTAGAACGTTAGGGGACAACGTTCTTGGTAGGGGAGGTATGTGGTAGTGTAGATTGGACGTCGCCTACTATCTTAGCATTTTCCTGTATTTATTAAGCTTCGGCTTTCCTCCTTTCCTCCTTATCTCACAGACATGACAAACCTACCGGAATACATTCTTTTCTTTCTTTATTACCGACAGAGAGACAGATAGACTAACTGACTGACTGACTAACTAATAGATAGATAGTACCGTGACTTTCCTATCTGAGAGACACCGTACCCTTCCACAGTAGTATATCTCTTTTAATTTTAAGCCCTTCCTAACAGATAAAAAGGGTTTTAATAATGTCTTTATAGTTATTAATTAACTAGGTAAGAGAGCCTTCTTACTACCCTACTATAAAACTGCTACTATAGCTGATATAGTAAATCTATACTACTAATATATCTGGCGCGTGTACGGCCTCCTGGAGATGGCTATATTAGATTAAGGACCCTAATTTATCTTGGCCTTTATAGATAAGCTATATAAACTAACTAGTATTAAGTAAAAGCTCTCTATATCCGGTTACCTATAAACTGATGGTAATATAGAGGTACTAAGTTAGTACATTAACTAATGCTTAAGGCCCTTTATTAACCACTACTAGGATAATTGGTTAGAGCTCCTCCCCTATATAGACTTTATATAGGCAATCTTACTGTATAAATCCACTGGCTTTGCACTATATAAGCTAGAGCTAGGATTTAAGCCAAGGCTTTACTTTAACTGGGAGGAATGTATATAAGCAACCTTAATACCTTATAAGAAGCTAATACGATAAGAAGCTTAGGCTTTTGTATATAGAACCTAGGACGCAGTTAAATAGGTAAGAGATAACCTAGTAAAGGCCTAAGAGCGGCAGATAAGGTAAGCTAATAGGCACCGTTGCGAACTAGACTTTGGAGTAGGTGATTGAGTATATATTACTAGGAAGGGCTGGGCTATTAACTAACCAAGTATTAAGCTAGATAGACAGCTTGTAGGGTCCTATAAGATTCTAGGTATAAAAGGATACTTATATATTATTAACCTACCCCTAAATATAAAGATGTTAAACGTCTTCTATGCTAATTAACTATAAAAGGACCTAGATAACCCCCTACTGGGCTAAAATAGGGAGCTAAAGGAGCTAGTTCTAATTAATAGCGAGCTAGAGTATAAGATTGATAAAATCCTTGCTAGTAGAACCTACTACGGAAGGCTATAGTATAAGGTTAATTAGGTAGGCTATGACCTAGACAATACCTGGTATAACGTAAATAGCTTTATTAGCGCCCCCTATAAGATTAAGACATTCTATGATAAGAGACCCTATGATGCCGGACCACCCGTATGGTTGTAGTAATGGCTAGAGGCATATTACAAGGACGTAGATCTAGAGCCCTTGGAGGAAGACAATAAAGTAGAGAAGGATAGAAGGGCAAGACGGATAAGGAGAGCCTGACTATGAGGATTGAGGGCGATCCTCCTGGCTTAAAGGGGGGTAATGTGACGGTTCGTCTACATAGCTACTATTGAGGCGTTGTCGGTTACGGATTAACGTTGCCCTAACGTTGCCCTGATGACCGAATATGTATATAGTCGTCTACCGCGCCCCTTTCTTTGAGCCCTTACCTTAGTCTATTTATAATATAGCCCCTTATTATTGCTTAATCTATTAGATCGCTCCTATGGAAAGCTAGCCGTAACACCTAGGGTACCTCTTTAAAACCCAATTCTATTAGCGAGCTTGTGAGATTCTTCTGCCATAATAGTGGTGATTGTTGTAGTCCGTAAAGGGCTTTTCTTAAGCGTAGTACTTTATCTTTCTTTCCGTTATTGAATCCTGGCGGTAGCTTTATATAGACGACTTCGTTAAGATTGTAATGGACAAACACATTAACTGTATCTATCTGTGTCGTCTCCAGGTTGAATTTTGCGGTGATTGCTATAAGGGTTCGGAAGGACGTACTAGCTAATATAGTAGCTCTTATAGGTAGGTCTCCTGGGGCCTATTGATTTCCGTATATTACTAAGCGTACTTTGCATTTCTAAAGGAATCTGTACTTGTCCGTCTTATAGATAAACACCTATATTGAGCTAAGGATCTGCTGTCCCTTTATATACTTCTTGTCTGTTTCTTAAAATAACCTTATTTAATAATGGGATTGGAGGTGGGCTTGTTAAGCCTCTTAGAACTAATCTTAAAGAGGATATATATTGAGGTCCTTAATTAACTAAGGTGGAGGAGGTAAGTTCTTCCTATATAGTCTAACGTCACGTATTCTGCCTGATTTTAGCTTGCTGTTATTAAGTTAACTATTAAGGTTAAACTTCCTTCCTGCTAAAAAGGCGCCGTAATAGGCTAATATAATTCTTTTAGTAATAAAGTCTTTAAACCTATTATTACTGGCTTCCTTAAATGAGTCTTTAACTAAGTTATTGGATACCCCCTAAGTGTTAAACGCATCTCCTACTTAATAAGCGACGTCTTAATTAGTACCTTGTACATCTAACTTTGTTAGATACTTAACGTGAAAGGTATATAGAGATTCTTTATCTTCTTCTATTAGAGGTGGTGTATAGTATGTATTTTTAAGAGCTCTTGCAAGCTCAAGATCTGCTAATTTATTAAAGGTTTAAACTGGCTTATTGATGTTATCATCTTCCTCTTAAATTAACGGTTTAAATATTTCTTTATTGTCTTCCAGAAGGACCTTATTCTCGGTTAGGGTATTAGGGAGTTAAATCTTCTTAATTAGCGTATCTAATTCGGCGTGTAGATCCTTTAAGATGTCCGTTTGTTTGCTATTAAAGAACGTCTTTTTATTAAAGATGACGTCCCTAGTAGAGATAATAATACCCTTATAAGGGATCCAGATCCTATAGATATTGGTAGAGTTATAGCCAACGAGGTAGCTAATATAGGCTTATAGATCTAGCTTGCTTAGCCTTTTCTTCTTTAGCTAGGCGTTTAATGTTATCGCGTACGCCCTATAGCCGTAGGCTTTTAGGTGCGCTAGTTATGGCTTTCTTAACCTATTGCCTAAGAAGGTATAGAACCTCTTATATAGCGATTTCCAACCGTTGCTTTCCTGTGGCGTTTAATCTCGAAGGTAGACTGCGTAGTTAACTATCTCGTTCTATAGGTCGTGTGGTAGATTAGCAGCAATTCTTATTACTTGTACTCTCTTAATGATTACACCCCCTAAGTGTTCGGCGGTACTGTTTTAAGCTTAGGTATATGGCGCTAAAGGCTTAAATATAATCCCTTGAGTCTGTAGCCATTTAAGGGTTCTTCTTCTCCCTAGCTTGTTGTCTGACCTAATGGTGTTAACCTTAAGGTTATACCTTAGACGAATCCATTGGATGAAATCTTTAAGTACTTATAGTGTCTCCTTCTCCTCGCCATGCGTTGTTATAAAATATAGGAAGGTTCTTCCTAAGAAGGTGTTATGGATAAGTATAACTTATATAAATCCCGCATACGCTTCCTTAAGGTTAGTCCAGTTAATATGGAGGTTAAGATAAGGTTTATTAATATTCCGTTTTAAGAACCTTCTTAAGACCTAATGCTTAATTTTGGCGAGACTGTAATGTTAATATTCTGTTATCTTTAGGCCTTAAAGCTTAACTTCTAAGGCATTAAGACCTAGATAATAAAGGCTTATAGGTCCTAGATGACCTAGACGCAAATACTATAGATGTGTATTACCTTTTAAATCTAGATAAGCGTCTCTTAACAATGCTCTACGCTTCTGTTAGTGGTGTAGCAGTCGGCTTATATTGAACGCTAATAGACTTCCTAGTTAGATGTATTTGATAGTCTATTATCTGTAACGTTATTCTATTTAATATAGGATTGTATCGTCCTTCTAAACTAGAAGATTGTTATTTCCTTTATTGTCCTAGAAGTACCCTCGCTTTTAAAGTAGACGGAATGACACTAGATTTGTATTGAAGTCCGTATAAAAGGCAACGTCCTTAAGACGTAGGATTCCCTTGCTCTTGTCTAGTTTTGTAACTTGGACGGTAATATTGCTATAGCCTAGTATAGGCACTTCTGAGCTGCCGGTGATAATATATTTGTGTCTTAAAGCTTTCCTGAAGTTGTAAAAACAAGAGAGGTTATTAAAGATATAGAGAGTGGTTCCTAAGTCCAGAATAGTTAATAGCTTTAGTGGATGGAGTTAACTGGTGTAATACAATTCTAGGAATATCGTATTAGCTTCTTTTTTGATCTTAACTATCTTGTAACTCTTCTTATCCTGTTGTTGTCAAGCCTCATCTTTTTGTTTTTTAAGTCTGATCTTTGTAACTTGGTTAGTAAGATTCTTATTCTTTTTTACCTTCTTTAGCACTCTTTTAATACGAGCATCTTTAATTATAACTCCTTCGGGTCTCTTATCTTTAAATAAATACTAATAGTCTTAAAGGGAATGTCCTTGTTTCTCACACGCTAAGCATACAGGTAGTAGCTTTTTGTAAGACGTCTCCTTATCTACTAGTGACCTGGCTCTCTTTAAGCGTCTAGTATATGCTAAGGTTTCTTTCCCTGGACCTTTAGTAGTATCAAAGTAATCCATTATGGCTTGCTCTGTAAAGTCTATATTAAAGGTACTCCCTCTTATAGTAGCATTGGCTTTTTTTAAGGGTATTCTAAGTCCTTTTTATAGCTCCTTTGCTACTCTACGGTATTTGGAAGATCTCGACTTCTAAGGGTTATTTAACTTGGTAGTGTACTTTACATAGTAGGTATTGCTGAATGGTTGAATAACTTCTGCCAAATCTTGAAGCTAGATTTTATTGGATATTTAAGGGATCTTATACTTCTCTCCTATAGACATTACGTGTTCCTATTAATCTAGCCACTGGTTTAATTTTGATAACTGTTTAAACCCCTTAAGGGCTTCTGTGTACTGGTATTATACCTTCTTCCTAATAAACAACGAGGTAGGTTCTATGTTCTCCTTTAGCCGAGATAGCTATTCTTTAACTGTTAAGGAAGGGTTAAGCAGTAGCTTCTTCTAAATTAATACTGTGGACGTGATCTGGGTGCGGATCTATTAAAGACGATCTTCCTATCTAAGGAAATACTTTATGTCCTAGTTATAGTATCGTCTGCTATTCTTGTACGCTTTCTGTTGATTTGTTGAGAGCTATATATATAAGGTTGCATTCTCATTGAAATCTGTGACCTTTGGAAGAGGTGGTTTTTTAAGTAGACCTTCTTAAGGTGCTTCTGTGGTTAGGTTAATGTGGGCCCAAATTTGCTAATCTATAAGGGCTTGTAGTTGCTAGATCCATTGCTCTTAGTCTTTTAGTTTATTAAGGATGATCGTGGTTAATGAACTTAATGTTAGTGGAGTTATTTTGACTAATAGGCAAAGGAGGATTTGAGATGGTATTTTTGTCTTTAGGATTGTCCTTGTTATTAGGGTCGTCCTGTAACGATTGAGGTAGGATTTCTCGTGGAATCTCGTGGAATCTTGTGGAAGAATCGTCCTGTGATAATTGAGGTAGGATTTCTGTCAGAGTCTGCGTCTTGACGATGAGGTGTCAGAGTCTGACGATAAGGTAGAATTTCTTCAAATGATTGAGTAATAGCTGAATAGCTTCTTAAGTCGGCGGACTGGGTTCATAACTGTCACGAAGTTCGTGTAGAGGGGTTCATTGATGAAATGGGTTGATAGATTGATCTTGATAATCGTCTTGATTTAGGTTTTTAACCTTGATCTGACGTGTCTTCAGTGACGTGTCTTCGTGCACGTGACTTGTGCAAGTGACCCACGCCTTTAGAGAATACAGATTATCTGACAGATGCAGTAGATGCGGTTAATGTCTATATAGATTGCATGCAGAGCTTGACCTCGCAATGTGTCCAGAGCTTAGTCAGCACCTCATCGCTAATTTCTAACATCCTTAAAGATCAGCCAACAGCGTATCTAGATAAGATGCAGACTTTCCTATTTGATGAATTTGATATCCAAGTCTCTACTGCAACTGTCTCCTATACTCTTGAGAGAGCTTTCTGGTCACGGAAGGCGGTTACAGCTTGGGCAGCTTAAAGGAGCGCTCCCCTCCGCAACGCCTGGATTGGTATATAGAAGAGCTGGGTAGCAGAGCAGCTTATATTTCTTGACGAGTCGGCAGCAAATGAAAGGACTGGTGATAGGAAATACGGCTAGTTACTAGAAGGGACCGTATGTGGTGTAGCACGCGTACTTAAGAGGTTAAAGAGGTGGAGCATTCTACCAGCGTTAGTAGTTAATAGATATCTTAGCTACCTCATCTTTTAGGGCTCTATTACGTCTGCGATATTTGAAGCCTTTATAAAGGAGCGGGTACTACCTTATTATACACCATATCTAGGGCCACGGTTAGTCCTTATTTTTAACAACGCCGCAATCTATAAATCAGCACGGCTTTGAGAGCTTTGTGAGTAACAGGGCGTCTTACTAAAATTTCTACCACCATACTCGCCAGATTATAATCCTATTAAGGCTACATTTGGTGATATTAAAGCTTGGATTAGAAGGAACCAGCGGCTAGTTAAGGACTTTGAGAGCTTTAAGAGCTTCTTACATTTTGCTGTTAGTTAAGTATATAGTATATACATAGGAGCTCACTTCTAAGAGGCAGGATATATTGTAGAGTTATAGATAGATACTATCTTAATCACTTAAACTTTAAGATTAGAGGCCTAATTCTAACCAGCGTACTAATCTTAAAGCTGTATCTCTCCCATTGATCTAACGTCATGCCTTCACCTAGCGTCTTTAACTTTAGCGAGTTAATATTCCATTCTTCCTCTACTAGCTTATCCTTAATTGGCTCTAAAGTAGCCCTCTACCTCTTACTATTAAACTCTGGCTTATTAGCCAGCCAGTTAAAGAACTAGCTAAGTAGCTTAACTGGATTCGTTTCTGACCAAACAGGGCTTAAGTTTTAGGGTGCTTTAATATTTAAAGAAGGCGTAGAATATTAATAAAGAAGGTAAGGATTTTGGGTTATAGAATAGGCCTGGTTTACAACTGATATTATTACTAGCTGCTTAATATATTCCAGTGTAGAATCTTCCTTCTCTACCACCTGCTCCTTTAGGCCCTTCTAATTCTTCTCCCTCTTCTTATAATTAACCAAGTCTATAACAATATTCGGCGACGGTATATCAAGTATAGAGTTACTAGAGAGGAGCTCCTTATTCCACCTCTAGAAGATTTCTGCACTGATAGGATAATGGTTAATTGCGGTATTAGGTAAGTTGGGCGACTTCTTCTTCTACTAGCACGTCTTGCCTTTATTACGGCAATGGATATTTATATAAGGCTACTAATCTATAATTGCTAGCATTATATTGCCAGAAGCCTCCTTAGCAGTAATTACATCAGGTAAGTTGGTAATTTAAACTTGCGTAGCTGTCCTTCTACCTATGGACCTCTCGACGACTTGCTAACTTAGAGTTATAGTAGGAGAAGCCTAAGTCTCTAGCTCCTTTTCCTTAACCAAATATAAGGTGAAGTTTAAGGAGAGAGATTTTAACGGCTAGTACTTGTGCCACTCCTCAATCATTGTGAGAGCTTAATGTAGATCCGCGGACGACCGAATATCTTAAGGGCAGCAGTCAGCTTACCGCGCCTTCTCATAGAAGGCAACGGCTTGGAGGTAAGTGATTTTAAACTTCCGTGGCAGTAGATTTAGTACAGTCTCGTTCTACCATTACTCCAGCTCAAAGTAGTATATACTTTTGGTGTTAAATACAGCTAACTTAATGCCAGGAAGAGACTCCTTTCTACTACCTGTAACTGCCTTCCAAACACTTGTAAAGCATGCAGGCGGCGGCGGCGGCGGCGAGCCTACATCCTCATCTTCCACCTCTACAGGCTCCTTGGTATTCTCATCCTCGTCCTCATCAACCTTATCTACAGATGTAGGCTCTGCGGGCGTTGCGGGCGACGGCGGCGACGGTGACAGCGACGGCGACGGTGACAGCAACGGCAACGGCGACGGCAACGGCGATGGTACTGGTATTGTCTTCTGCCTCTTCTTTGCCATCTTTGCCTTCCTCTTCGCCTTCTTCTTGGGCGGCTGTAAGATAGCAGAACTAGGTGCAGATTGAGCCCGCTTTCGTTCAGAAGGCTTTGGAGCACGGCCAGACGATCGGGTAGGCAGCTGCTGCTGTCGGGGCGCCATAAGATGCAACACCAAGATTTCTATATAATTGGCTTAACTAGGTAACGCACCAGCTTCAATATTTAGGCACTTACAATAGGTGGTTAATGTATTATAGGTGGTTAAAATTAAAAGAATTACCCCTCATACAAATTTTGGTGGGGTGCGATGCGGCTCTTTCGCGTCCTAAGCGAGTTCCCGATATTTTGCAAGAGACAGTATTGTTTTGATGGAGGAGGCGATGCGCGTCGTGCGGCTTGGCGATTTTTACCGATCTTTTTGAAACGACTGTAAGAAAACTACAGTACCAAGCTGCAACGGTTCAGCTGTTTAAAAGTTTAAAAAATTAACACATTACCATAGGTTATATTAAGGGTTACTACACCCGTACTAGGTTATTTCTTACTATTCTACATTATTCCTTATTATTAAATCTACGCGTTAAATTCGTTTATTTACGCGTTACTATAGGTAAAGTATGAGGGGACTTTAAAGATAGGGGGCTATAAGGACATAATTGTGGAATGGAATAGATTGGTAAGAGAGATAAATCCTTAAAAAGGTAAGGCCTCTGGGATTGTGGAGACTATATACTACGGGTATATACCTTTACTACGTAACCGGTAACCATCTAAGGGGCGTCCGGAGGTTATCCTAAGGGCAGCCTAAGGTAACCGTAATAATATCCCTTATATTACCCCCCCTTCTTATAGTTAGCCCCTAATCGCTATTACCTTATAGTAAAGAGATTATAAGGGCTTATGTTCTGCCCCATACTGGCTTAAGCCTCGTTCTGGAAAATTCCTGCGTTATACCGGAGCAAATTGTCTTTAAAAAGGAACGATTCGTGTATCGGTTTTATTGTCTTGATTCTGGAACAATTGCTTTATTCCGGAAAAGATCTTTAAAAGATCAGGCTAATTATAAGGCGGTACAGCAGTATAAGGCTTATTATGAATTGTGAAGCTCTTTAAAATATATTATACTAATAACTTTGGTTTTCTTCCCCTCTTAATCTAATTGGTAAATTGTTATCGCATAGCGTCCAGAACAGCCTTAAATTACCCCAACTATGCGTACATAACGTCGCCAAAACGACTAGTTGATAAGCCTAAGTTTGGTAGTTGGTTTATATTTTATAACTAAGTGCAAGGCATTTTGTAGAGCTCTTATGGAGCCTCCTAAGGTATTAATTTTTCTTGTTGCAATTACCCAATTAGGACTAGCGCAGGGGCTCTAAAAGTTAAACTTCGCAAGCTTCGTTGTCTGTTAAATTTTCTTATTAGTTCTTCCTTATTTACTGCCTCTATATATAACTTAATTAGATCCTTAATAAGATGCACGTCTTATCTATAAGTTCTGAATATATATTGACTTAATTGCCAGCTTAAATCTAATACTAGTAATAGTAATGTCAACCTCTGCAACTACCTCCGCGACTACCTCCGCGACCACCTCCGTACCTAATGCAATTGCCTCTCCTACCGTAGATAACTCCTATAACGTCTCTTACGCTATTTCTGCCTTCTTGGTTATAGTAAAGCCTGCCTTTACTAAGTATCTAGAAGAAACTAGAGTTAACTTAACAAAGCGCGTCACCTAGTTTAAATATGATAATCTTGTTTTCTGGCTCGTAGATCTAAATCGCATAGCCCACTTATAGGAAGAACGCAACGCCAAATTAAAGGCCAAGTAATGGTGGTATATTAGAGAGGATGTCTACCTAGAGCTATAAGGTCTTTGGAGGCGCCTAATAGGGCCTAATAAGCGGGCCTTAAAAATGGTTCCTGAGCCGGATATTTATGATATAATTGTAAGGAAGTATAGCGATGTTAAACACTTAGGACAGAAGAAGACTTACCGTATAATTGCGACTAAGTATTACGGTATAAGATCTATTAAAGTCAAATAGCTGCTTAAGCACTATTAAATCTATAAGGAGTAAGTATTACCTTTAGAAAAAATCTTAGTCGCATGCGTATGCTAATATTCTTGCAGAAAGGCTTCCTCTACTATAAGGCCTCCACTTAATATAATCGTCTCTTTAGCTCCCTTTAATCGCATCCAAGGCGATCTAATTAATATGCGCTCTAAGCCCGACGGCAAATATAAATAGATCCTACAGATACGCGATCACTTTAGTAAATACTGCGCCCTCTACCCTCTTAAGTAGAAGACTGCTGAGGAAGTCACTGCTGCTGTGTTATAATGGATATATCACTACAGTATTCACCCGTGTATTTGGCAGAGTAATAACGGTATAGAGTTTAAAGGCGCCCTTCTTATATTACTTCGTCACTACGGAGTAAAAGTTATTAATAGCCGCCCATGCCACCCTTAATTGCAAGGCCTAGTAGAGTAGGCCAATAGCTTTATAAAGAAGAAGCTTTATACAGTAAAGCAACTCTTAGGAACTTCGCGATGGGCAACAGCTTACCCAATTATTGCGGCCTTAATTAATCGCACGTACCACGAATCAATTGGCTGCACGCCTTTTCGCTGTCTATATAGGAGAGATCCTTAGGCTTCTACTTTAGTGGCGCCTGCCCTAAGGGCCACAGTAGAGCCTCCGCCTAATACTGAAGTCTCCGAAGCCGAGGATAAGGATCTAGATAGCAATAAGGAAGTTTTAGGCCCTCTACCAGAAGAGAATGGTAATAGGCAAGAGGCTGCCGAACAGGAGCGCAATAAGGAGGACAATCGCTCTATTGCTTCAAGCGCCCTCACTGCTTCCAATAAGGATCGCGATGATATAGAAGACAATAGTGATTGGCTCTCAACCTCAGGTGAATCTTCTAATAAGGAAGATGAGGATTCTAATAATAGTAGCCTTCCAGATTTAGCAACTACCTCTATAGGCGATCGCAATTAGTTTAAAGAGGACTACAATTTACCTCCAAATTACACTCTATCTAACAACAATTGCCTCTCTCCTAATTACTTACCAATCTTAATTTAAACTTGTTAAATTTAATTATCAGGATTAAGTAGATTTAGGCAGCCTCTACCTTTACCAGAAGGCTTTCTTACACCAAGCCAAGAGGCTAGTATGCGGGAGGCAATTGAGATAATGGATAGAGAGGCCGAAGCCTCAGCGGCAGTAAGATCTGAACCTACCGCAGATCTACATCGTACAGCTAAGAGAGCTCTGCAATCTATCCAGCAGCAAGAGCAATTATATCTAGACGACTGGATTAAAGATCTAGATGATCTTTACTACACCCCCAGAGGCTACTTTATAGATAATCTTACTGTTTAAATTAAAGCTCTATAATTACAGCTCTATTATAAAGCTGGCGGAGCCGGCGTTCCACCAGTAGATCTTCAAGAGTATCATAATATAGTCACACCTGCTTTTAGGCATAAGTTAAGTCGGGCAATTAAGAACTCTAATAACCCTATTTATGCTATTCCACCGTAGCCAGAGCTTAAGTAGCAGGTGTTAAAGAAGCTTAAAGAGCGCCAAAAGGAACTACGGCTGCAGAGGCGTTTAGCAGAGTCGGACTCTATTCACAATATATCAGATATTCACAAGAGAGTTCGATAGTAATTAGCTCACTCTTGCAACTAGATAAAGAAGAAGTACGGTACACAGCACTCTATCACTACATTTAGTACAGCTAGTTACAAAAAGTCTGGCTCGCCTGGTTAATGCGCCAATTTCCCCATCAATACAAAGTTTTTTAATTATTTGTAGAAATCTCCAATACTAAAAGTATAATGTTTTTATGCATAGAATAGTCTAAATAAATTAATATTTAGTCTGCCAGCCCTTTGCCTTCCTTATAGCTTCAAGTCTCTGTGGTATAGACCAAATAAGGCTCTAAAGGAGGCTATCAGGTAGCTTTCTCCACACCTTCTTTAAGGCCTTCCGTAGACGTTCCAAATCAGCTTCTGATTCACCTATTGTAGCCAGTTCTGGATATAGTTTATGTACTATCTGTTTAAGAGCCCACCAAAGGTGCTTAATTGGGTTAAGATCTGGTAAGTAGGGCGGCTATTTAATTGTCTACACGCTATGCTTCTCCAGCCATTCTTTTATATAATTGGCGTTGTATATTAGTGTATTATCTTACTAAAATATTTATCTAGGTCTATAATAAGAAAGTAGACCCTGTTTTAGTGTCTTTATATATAAGGAGGAGGTATATCTATTCCATTTTATATTAAAATCTTATTCTATAATAATAAGAGGACTTCTGCCGACTCTACTATTTGGAGTTACCTAGAAGCAAGCCCATACCATTTATTTAAGGCCTTTTAACTTTTCCTTCTCTTAAATTATCTCTTTATTCTACTTTTTATCCGGAAAATAGAAATACTACTCCGCATCTTTACTGTAGCCTTATTCAACTAAGCACTTATTAGAGAACTTAACAGTATACCACCACCAATTAAATTTACGGTACTCTTTTGTAAATTTAAGCCTTAAAGCAGCATGTCCTGCATTTAATTTAGGCCTTTTTTTATAACAGTGCCTTATAAGTCCCTTCTTTTTAAGTGTTTTATAGATTATATTGTAATGGACGTGGGTAAGGCTAGCTTGCTCCATAAGTATACGGTATAGAATTTTAGGCACTCTTTATACAGCTTAAACTGTAGCTTATTTCTTACAATAATTAAGTTTCTTAGGCCTGCTAGATTAAGGTAAAGATTTAAAAGTTTTATATTATTTCTATCTCTTAATTGTGCGGTAGATGCAGCTCAGTAAACAGCCAAATTTAGTTACTAACTCTTGCCTTAAAACACCAGCCTTATGCTGCGAAATAATAGCCAATCGCGTGGCAGACGATAGTTCTTCACCTCGGCCACAATTTCCACTAATTTCCTGGCCAAACGAGCGCTGCATTGTTGCATTGTTGTAAGTAGAAGTTAGTAGTAGGATGCACGCGTTCGCGTTGTGGGGTTACGCATTGACCAGGCGAGCCAGACTTTTTGTAACTAGCTGTGTAGGCGACTTGGTCCTTTTTCCAATTCCTAAAAAGCTACTAAGATCTCTCACATACCCGGCTGTATCTACAAGATCCGAAATCAAGGCTACTACGAGATTTATACTCAATATGGAATTATAAAAGAGCCCTTTCTTGGCAACGAGCTTATTAAGCCAGGAGAGACTTATAACGCTTAAATTCCTATAAGCGTTAGTAAGATTATACCACTTTTAAAGGTAGTGAAAGCTTACCTAACTACTGCACGGCCTACCAGCTGTACGTATAAACAAGGATGCAGTGATCACCAATGTGGTTGTTAAAAAGGAAATACAGAGTGTTCTATATACTGCCGTAGAGGGAAACACTATACAAATTAACCAATAGAGGACTCTGTAAAGCCTCCTGCGAAAGGCCATAAAAGGCTTACTAGTACTTAGCTTAGCCCTTAATTAAAGCAAGCCTAATGGGAGACCTTATCGCAAAGCCCTATGCCACCTTAATCAACAAGAGCAAATAAAGAAGGCAATTAATTAAGCCTACCTTAAAGGCTGCGCAAGGCGAAGGAAAGGAAGACCACAGAACAAGTAAGGTTAGCACAGTTAGGGGAAATCTAAATCGCAATCACGCTAAGCCCAATTAGGCAATTAGTCTACGGCCGGTAGAACCTCGGAGGGCCCGGTTTTGAAGAGATCTTGGTAAGATTGAAGCTTTGCAAGATTTTTAATTTTTGGTGTTAGGGAACGCAATTAATTACCCCTAACCCAATTGGCTTCTACCATTTATAGGCTCTATCTACAACGCGGAATGACGATGGCTCTGGAAGAGTCCTCCATATAGGTTTCCTGCTTACATAAGCAGACTTACTTTGTTCCGTTTTTGGTCGGTGTCCATAGTAGTCACCCCGGACTCCGTGGCAGTCACTTCGGTTTCCGTACCGATATAGGCCTATATTAAGGCCTATATTCGTCATAGTTAAATTCCATAGATTCATTCATTCTTTCAAATATTATTTAGTTCATTAGGTTATGAGCACTCGTGGCTACCAAGCTGCAACAGTTTAGCTATTCAACAGTTTAGAATATTGACACCTTACCATAGGTTGCATTAAGGGTTACTACACCCATGCTAGGTTATATCTTACTATTCTACATTTAACGCCTTACTATAGGCCGCAATAAAGGTTACCACACCTGCGTATAAAGTCATTTCTTATTATCAAATTTACGCGTCAAATTCGTTTATTTACGTAACGCCATAGGTAAAGACTATCTAGGCATTTAACGCCTTAAGAACGACGGTTTAAATTGGCACCAATATTGGACGCAGCTCTACACGTACCTACGTGGTGAGGGCCTTCTATATATTATTTAAGAAGGACCACCCCTCTACCTAAAGCTCTAGGAAGAAAAGCCTATGGTATCTATTAATTAAGTACCAAAAGACGCCGACAAGGAGGAGCGAGATAAGATCCTTAAGAGGTCCCAAATTATTACAAACACTAATAATTTAATTCGCTCAACTAATAAGGTGCTCTATGATAAGTACAACAAGGAGTTTAAATAGTATAATAAGGACGATGGCAAAGTCTATTTAGTTATCCTTGGTATAATTAACAAAGAGATTATTACTACCCTAGAGCATAAGCAGATGGCGAAGGACTACATTAAACACCTTAAGCAATTGTTTAAGGCCCGTGGCTTGATCCATGAGGCTAATATATAGGAGACTTTTGTTAAGCTCCGCTTTTAATTAAACTAAGCAATTACTACTTTCTTAAGCCATTACTAAGAAGCGGTTTAAGGGGTTAAGCAGGTAAAGCTTGCCCTAGATAACAAGATCATTAACTATCAATTTATTAGCGCCGTTGACAAACACTTCCCTATATGGGCTTAGATCCAACATAATAAGATCCGCGACAGCTATATAATTTTACTACTTTAATTAATCGCTAACCTTACTAACGAGGCTTGGCGGAAGGACTTACCTAAGAACTTCGCCTTGGTTAATAAACCACTAGGTAACTTACGCGAATAATCCGGTTAAGGACGCGGTAATGGCTGTAGTCGCAGTAATAGTTAAGGCAGAGGTGGGGGAGCTGGCTATAGTGCCTTGTTAGGCAATTAAGGCCCTGCTAAGGATGCTTTAAATAAGTATAGATGGTGCAAATAAGGTTATCTAGGTGGCGAGGAAGGCTGCTAGATAAAGCATGCCTACCTAAGGCCTAAATGGGGGAGACCTGGAGAGAGACGGCCTTCGCGCTTAGGTAACAGAGCAACCTTAACAACTAATAAGGCCTCTAAGGGGACACCTAATCGCCCCTCTTAAGCTACTAATTCGGCAACTAAATCAATCTTTGCTACGTAGGTTATTAGGCTAGCAGCTATAGCTTTAGGAACAAATATTAAGGACTCCTAGATAGCTAATAGTTGCTCAAATATTCATATAAGTAACAACATTAGGAAGTTCGTATAGTATAAGGAAATCAAGCCTCTCCAAATCTAGATGGGAGGAGGCTTAATAAAGGCTATTAGCGTTAGATTAGTTAAACTTATAGTTGCCTAAACTAACTACTTAGCCCATATAATTACATTTACTAATATATATTACTATCCTAACTTCTTTATAAATATTGTCTTGCTTAGTATTCTATAAGGCAAGGGCGCCTTTTTTAATAGTCTTTATAATACAATTAACTTTGTTAAAGATTGGGTAGAAATAGCCTATATCCTATGCATTAACAGACTTAATTTGTTTATACTAGTAGACAACCCTACGGAGGTTCCCTTTATAATGGCTCTGGCTACTATATAATCACGCCTTTATAAGAAAGGTATACTTACCAAAGCTACTATAGAGACTTAGTATAAGAGACTATAACACCTTCCTCCTACCTAGATACGTCTCCTTACTAGAAGTATAAAGGGGATTATGGTTACTAAGGATAAGCCATTTCACTACGAAGACTATTACCTTGGAAAGGCCAAGAAGTAAATATTAAGACGCCCTTAACGACGCAGCAATTGCATATTTAAAAAGGTATATGTCGATATGGTTAGGCCTTTAAAACACAAAAGCCTCCACAGTAAAAAGTACTGGGTGCTATTTACTAATAATTAAACACGCTTTAGATAGATCTACTATATATTAAATAGAGGCTCCGCAGTCTCTACCTTAAAGCAGTTTATTTATATAATTAAGACTTAAACAGGGATAACAATTGGTTGCTTCTAATTAGATGGAGCTGCTAAGTGGTTTAGTACGGACTTAACCAATTTCTTTAAGAACAAAGGTATACTTATTAAGGCCTTTACCCCATATACCACACACCAGAATAGAATTATAGAGAAGGCCAACCACCTGGTTAAAGAAAGGGTTAGGGTAATATTAACTAAGACTTAATTACTACTAAAGCTCTAGCCCAAAGTCGCCAAGGCAGCCATATACAGACTTAATATATTGCCTACATTAGTTAATAAGGACCAAGCTCCGCCCGCTTCAGTAATGGCTCTTACCCTAGGTAATACTAATTCTATAATTACATACGCCAACTAGAAGATCTATAGCTGTCCCACCTATGTTCTTATTAATAAAAAAGACCTATAGCGGCAATAAGGTAATAAGTTTATTGCAAAAGCTTAGAAAGGACAATTAGTTAGTTATAAAAGCTTATATATATATTAAGTCTACCTACCTCACAAAAATAGAGTTGTTTAATTAAGCAGTGTCACCTTTAACAAATTAGGAACCTTTCTTACTACACTAATTAGTAAAGAAGAAGGTGGCAACAATAATATCTACTAGGTACTACTTAAGGAACTCCCTACTAAAGGTACTACACCAGAGGTCTCTTAGTCACTGCAGGAAGGAAATAAGGCTTCTTGGTTACTACGGGAGGTAGATAAGGTCTCTTAGGCCTCGCAGTTAGGGGGTAACTCTTAGTTGGGGGGTGCCTCTAACGATCACGATATCGCACCGCAACTTAATTAACCTCCCCTTACTAACGATAAACAGGCAGGCCTTAACTAGCAAGAGCTACCTAATCTAGGAGGATACCTCCGTCAGGAAGGGACTCCCTCAAGGGATATCTACCAGGAAGATCTAGAGCAGGTTCTAAATAAGTACTTAGATAAGAAACCTAAACCTATAGCAAACACTTATACGCGGTTAAAGCCACGGCTTAACTATAGTATACTCTATAGAACTAAAAAGAAGGAGCTGGCTACAAAAGCCACCTACCTTACCCCGGCCTTCGCCTACACGTTTGCAAGTGCTCTATCGCAGCCTTAGTAGACAAGGATAACTAAGGGACTACCTCTAGAGCCTCGCAACTAGAAGGAAGCCATAAATTCAACATTTAAGAAGGAGTGGAAGGCTGCGGCAGATAAGAAATAGGAGTCTTAAATAGTAAATATCTTATTTAAGATCGTCAAACTTCTACCCAGAGCCAAGGCTCTACCTATTAAATGGGTCTTTACATACAAATTCAATAAGAATAATATCTTATTTAGATGGAAAGCAAGACTTGTATTGCGCGGTAATAAGCAGCGCCTAGGAATCAACTATGGCGATATATTTGCAGGTGTTGTTCGCCCTAGTATATTTAAGTTACTAATAGCTCTGTTTACTATATACAATCTAAAGTATAAACACCTAGACGTAATTACGGCCTTTCTTAATGGGAAGCTTAACCGCAAGAATATCGTTAGTATCTAAAGGACGGCGTTGCCCTTGTGGGCCTACTGCTTAAGGCTCTCTATGGTCTTAAGCAGGTACTACGCCTTTGGTATAAGGAGCTTAAGAGCTTCCTTATTACCCTTAAATATATGCCAATTCTAGCCGACCTATGCGTCTTCGTCAGCCAGTAAAGTGGCTAAATTATTATTGTTTATGTTAATAATCTTATCTTAATTGGACAAGATATATAGACAATTAAACTGCTTAAAGAAGCACTTAGGAATAAGTACAAAGTAAGAGACTTAGGCCTAATTATATACTACCTAGGCATTTAAATTATCAGAAACCGTTAGGTGCGATTAATTTAACTAGTACAGGACGCCTATATTAGGAAGATCCTATATACGTTCCATATGGAAGATTGCGCACTAGCCTCTACACCAATTCACCCCTTTATGGTAGACTTTAAGCTATATAAGCTTAAGGATTAAGCGCCAACGGAGCTGGTAAAACGGTATTAATTGCTAATAGGCTCTCTACTTTATCTATGCAATTAGGCTTGGCCCAATATAGCTTAGGCTGTAGGGAAGCTCTATTAGTTCCTATATAACCCTACCAAACTGCATATAGAAGCCGCAATGCAGATACTCACCTACTATATAGGGACGATTAACTTTGGTATAGAGTTTAGCTTACCCTAAAGGCTATAGCTACCTCTAAAAACCTTTATTAAGGCGTTAGATACAGACTATACCACCCCTAATTACAATAGGGAGTATAGCGGAAGCGCACTAGGTAATATACCTAACCTATAACTACACAGCTATAGCAATGCAGCGTTTGCCAATTTGGTTAACAGGAAGTTAACTTCTAGCTATATCTATAAGCTAGTAGGTAGCCTAGTTTTATATAAGTTAAGTAAGCAGTTAATACTTACAACCTTAACTACAGAGGCTAAGTATATAGCGATGACACATGCCGCTAAGGAAGCCTTATGGCTCCGTTGATTGCTTACTAATTTAGGCTATACCGGAAAGGATCTACTACCGATACATTTGTATAGCGACAATTAACTAGCCATTAGCCTTGCTAAAAGCGACGACTACCACGCGCGCACTAAGCATTTTAAGCTATACTGGCACTATATTCGTGACAAGGTTTAAAGCGGCATAATCTACCTATAGCACGTTCCTATAGGCGATATGGTGGCCGACGGTCTTACAAAGCTACTGTTAACAGTTTAGTTTAGGAACTTCGTTAAGCAGCTAGGCCTCGTTTAATGCAATATAGATACTAAACCTAAATAGGAAATTATACACAGGCCGGCAAATCCTCGGAGGGCACGCCATTTGATAATTCCAACCAATACTAACGACTTTTTAAAAGGGGGATACGAACAACGTAGAGAGCTCGTGACGGGCGATTAATCACAGCTTAGGGAGAGGTTAAATAGGACCCAGAGTACACTTAAAGGATTACGAGGTGTTTCTTTTATGTATTTACAAGTTCAACACTGATTTAGGAAGGGTCTGCTTCTATTTTGGTGGAGCACTGGGGGGTGTAACAATGGCTCTGGAAGAGTCCTCTATATGGGTTTCCTGCTTACATAAGCAGACTTACTTTATTCCGTTTTTGGTCGGTGTCCGTAGTAGTCACCCCGGACTCCGTGGCAGTCACTTCGGTTTCCGTACCGATATAGGCCTATATTAAGGCCTATATTCGTTATAGTTAGATTCCATAGATTTATTCATTCTTTTAAATATCATTTAGTTTATTACGGAAAAGCCTTTAAATATACTTATCAATCGCAGTGTAATCTAGTTTAGATGGAATTTAATGGTATTATGGTGGTTATAGGGGGTGGTCAAATTTGATCTCTAAAGCCTTATAAAATCTCAGTAGAAAATTAAAATCTTATACTTTTGTGCCAAATATCGCGATTATGCTCTACTAGATGTTTAATTATAATATGCAAGATATATTACTACTTATTTTACACCTAAAATCAACTAAATTATATATTTACCATTATTTGCAACCATCTACTATACTATATTTTCTAAATCTGCTCGTAGAAACGGCCAAAAAGCTCCACTAAAAGGTTTCGTATAGCTTTAAAAGTTCAATATAGTATTAAATCTTTTCCGAAATAAAGCAATTGTTCCGGAATTAAGACGATAAAACTAATACACAATTTGTTCCTCTTTAAAGACGATCTGTTCTGGTATAAAGCAGAAATAATCCGGAATAAGCCATATGCCGGTATAGGGCAGAACAGCTTATCCTAGAAGGGGTTTAGGGAGATATTAAAGAGATATTAGTATACTATTATATATTATCTATCTATCTAACCCCTACTTTAAACTCCTAAAAAGCCTTAATAAGGAAAAAATATAACTGGGGGGAAGATATAAGAATTGCTAGAAGACCTATTAGAAACCTATTAAAAGTATACTAGTAACTACCTAGGCTAATATAGGGATTTTTATATAACTCTATTTCTAAGCCCTTATACTAGTCTATAATTAATTATAAATATTATAGGTAATTTGGTGTTCTAGTATAGTTCCGTAAAACCTTTTAGTATAGGATTTAATATATAGAGCCTTAGCTTGCCGTTGTCTTTAACTATTAAGATATAGTCTATAATCCTTTCTTATAATCCCCTATATTACTAATATATTTACCTTTAGGCCATTAGATACGGTTAAGGTATTAATTAGTTAGTTAAAGAGACTTGTCTCTTAAGATTTAGTATATCTACTTTTAAATCTAGTGGTCCTATACTATATTTTAGCGTAGCTCTACTACCTAGTAAATAGGAGGGATACTTCGCAATAGCGCCTCTAGCTATTATACAGTTATTAAAAACGTCTATAATGTTATTCTTTAATACTATAGTATTCTTTAGGTATAATTTAACCTATATACGTCTTTAATTAATGTCTTAATTGCCTTCTCTAGCTATATAATTAGTTTTTCTTATAATGGCTAAATAGCTTATACGCGTATTTCCTTCCTTTTAAATTGCGCTATTATAATAGAGTTATATTGGTAAGGTTGCGGCTATATACTAAAAGGGTATTAGAAGGTAAAGTATAGAGACACTTTACTTATTAAGCTTAATTCTTTTCCTTAACACCTTACTTTCCATTATTAACCTTTATCTAATTTAGACGTATCTTTAATATATTATTAAGACTTTCTTTTTTTCTATTATTAATTTAATATACCTCTTTATTCTCCTACTAACTATTCTTTTAAGCCAATTCTTTAGTTTATCCTAGCCCTACCACTATATATGGAACCTTAACCTCTACTAACCTGTAATTAGTGCTAGTCCTACCTAAATAATTTTGCCTATATGTCCTTAAAGACTAGAAGTCTAATAAGAAGATTCTGGATGCTTATAATAAGACTTACTATATAAAATCTAACACCTTTAGTCCTTATAATTAATGCATGCGTACTAAGAGCAGTAGTTGCGTTAAGGTAGGATTTTCTATCCTTAATAGATTTCTATTGCTAACTTTAAGCTTTAATAGCCTAGGCCTAAGTAGTAATAATCCTTTAATACCCTTAACTACTATATCGCCTAGGCTCTCTCTTATTCTAGTGCTAATGCTAAATATCTAGGTTAAATTTAAGACTATACTATAGCCATCTATACTGCCTATAATTCTTAGTAAGCTAGCTAGTAACGCCTAATAAGGGAGTAAGATTAGTATATTAAGGATAGGGTAAAGGATGGGGTTAATAAAAAGAAGGTTGCCGTCTACTATAAGAAGGAGTTTATATATATATATATATTAAGTTTTAAAAGAGCATAATATAATACGGTATTAGGTAGGTTACCCTTTAGGTACCTAGTAAATAGGTAACTAATAGTTACCATAGTAAGGTTTTAGTAGTTTTAGACTTTACTAGCCAGCTAATATCTCCATTTATTCTAGGCTTAAGCGTATTGTTAGATAGTGCATATAGAGTAGTTTATTGATGAAATGGGTTAGTTAATTAATAATCTTAGTCTTATCTTAATTGACCTTTTCTAGAGCTCCTAGGGCTTTAAGCTACGAAGAGATTTTATAGTGCACGTTCTCTATGTACGTGACTTATATATATAACCTACGCCTTTAGAGAATATAGATTATCTAATATACCCCCTTAGCTTTAAGCTCTTTAAGGTTAAAGCTAACCACCTTCTTGTGTCTGTTAATAAGTTAATTAAACTATAATCTCTTTTAAACCCTTCCGTCTTGCTCTAATATTGTCCCTTAGGTCCTTTAGTTACTTCTTCTTAGCTAGCCGTTCCTTAATATCTACCATTCCAATTATATTAACAAAGCTTTAGAACCTCTACTTAGGCAGGGCCTTTATAAGTCTATTAGCGATTATCTCCTTTATTGCTATCTATTAAAATAGTACTTGTCTTATTGCGTATTCCTAATATAGCTAGTGTTAATAAATATTAATATATTAGAGCTTCATAATTAGCTTTACTATGTTTTCTATAATTAATTAGAGTATCTAGGTGTTATTACAATTAATAACTAAGGGCTTATTTAGCCTTAATATTATTACTTTAAACAGCCTACTAATAAAAATAGCTTCCTTTACTATCTATAATAGGGCTAATAACTTGGCTTCTGTACTTAATGTTGTAACTATACCCTACTTATTTACTCTCTAGGCAACTAGTCCCCTAAATAGCTTTATAATATACCCTTATAAGCTCTTTCTATTAACGGAGTTGCCCATAAATAATGTATTACTAGCATAGATAAATAATTACGCTTTACTTCTACCGTCTCTTCCATTGTCTTATCCTTTATTGCGTATTCCTTTATCTCTCCCTCTACTGTTTATTTATTTCTTATCTCCTCTATAGCAGATTGCTCTGCTCCTTATGCTATATAGGTACTAAATTACTCTATCTGCTACTTAATAGTGCTCTTGGCTTAAGTTCTAATTAAACCTTACCGGCCGTAATACTATAAAAGTAATATCCGGACGCGTTATAGTGGCTATATAGAGTACTAAATCTAATTTTCTCTAATATAGTATTATAGAAGCTGGTAGGGATATAAGGCGGACTAATAGGTTTATATTAGGAGACGGAAGCATTAGATAGATCAATTAGTAACTAGTAGGGAGGAGTTTAGATTCTGCTATAGGAGTATCTAAAAGACGCCCTTTAAGATCTATCTTATACTAGTTAGCTATCTTCTTAATATAGGCTTCCTAAGATAGCTATAGAAGCCTCTGGTTACAATTATATAGTATATAGATTCCTAAGAACCATTTTAGCTCGCTAAGGGTACTTATCTAGTATTCCTTACTTAGCTTCTTAATTACTTCTTAAGCTTTCTTCTTATCTATCTTTTGGTAGTAGAAAACAATATTATTAACGTAGAAGAAGACGACTATTCTACCTTTTAGCATAATATATAGCTCCTAGGATACTTCTTTAAAACCTAATTCTGTTAGCAAGCTTATAAGATTCTTCTGCTATAATAGTGGTGATTATTATAGTCTATAAAGGGCTTTTTTTAAGCGTAGTACTTTGTCTATCTTTCCTTTATTAAATACTGGCGGTAGCTTTATATAGACAACTTTATTAAGATTATAATAGATAAACACATTAACTATATTTATCTGTGTCGTCTCCAGGTTAAAATTTATAGTAATCGCTATAAGGGTTTAGAAGGTCGTACTAGCTAATATAGTAGCTCTTATAGGTCGGTCTCCTAGGGCCTATTAATTTCCGCATACTATTAAGCGTGCCTTATATTTCTGAAGGAACCTATACTTATCCGTCTTATAGATGAACACCTATATTAAGCTAAGGACATGCTATCCCTTTATGTGCTTTTTATCTATTCCTTAAAATAACTTTATTTAATAATGGGATTAGAGGTGGGCTTATTAAGCCTTTTAGAACCAATCTTAAAGAGGGTATATATTAAGGTCCTTAATTAACTAAGGTAGCGGAGGTAAGTTCTTCCTATATAATCTAATATTATATATTCTACCTAATTTTAGCTTACTGTTATTAAGTTAACTATTAAGGTTAAACTTCCTTTTTGCTATAAAGGCGCTATAATAGGCTAAGGTAATCCTTTTAGTAATAAAGTCTTAAAACTTATTATTGCCGGCTTTCTTAAATAAGTCTTTAACTAAATTATTAAACACCCCCTAAGTGTTAAACCTGTCTCCTACTTGGTTAATAATGTTCTAATTAGTATCTTATATATCTAACTTTATAGGATACTTAACATAAAAGGTACATAGAGATTCTTCGTCTTCTTCTATTAGAGGTGGTGTATAATACACATCTTTAAGAGCTCTTGCAAGGTTAAGATCTACTAACTTATTAAAGGCTTAAACCGGCTTATTATTAACATCGTTGTCTTTCTCTTAAATTAACGGTTTAAGTACTTCTTTATTGTCTTCCGGAAGAACCTTATTCTTAATTAGAGTATTAGGGAGTTAGATCTTTTTAATTAGCGTATCTAATTTGGCGTGTAGATTCTTTAAAATATCTATTTACTTACTGTTAAAGAACGTCTTTTTGTTAAAGATAATATCCCTAGTAGAGATAATAATACCCTTATATAGGATCTAGATTCTATAGATATTGATAAAGTTATAGCTAATAAGATAGCTAATATGGGCTTGTGGATCTAGCTTGCCTAGCCTTTTCTTCTTTAGCTAGGCGTCTAACGTTATTACATACGCCCTATAGCCGTAGGCTTTTAGATACGCCAGTTATAGCTTTCTTAATCTCCTATTAGCTAAGAAGGTATAGAACCTCTTATATAGCGATTTTTAACCATTGTTTTCCCGTGGCGTTTAATCTTAATAGTAGACTATATAGTTAACTATCTCATTCCATAGATTATATGGTAGATTAGTAGTAATTCTTATTATATATGCTCTCTTAATAATTATACCCCCTAAGCGTTTAGTGGTACTATTTTAGGCTTAGGTATATAGCGCCGAAGGCTTAAATATAATTCCTTAAGTCTATAGCCATTTAAGGGTTCTCTTTCTCCCTAGCTCGTTGTCTAATCTAATAGTGTTAACTTTAAGGTTATACCTTAGACGAATCCATTAGATAAAATCTTTAAGCACTTATAGTATCTTCTTTTTTTTGCTATGCGTTGTTATAAAGTACGGGAAGGATCTTCCTAAGAAGGTGTTATAGATAAGCATAACTTACACAAATCTAGTATGCGCTTCCTTAAGGTTAGTCTAGTTAATATAGAGGTTAAGATAGGGTTTATTAATATTTTAATCTAAGAACCTTCTTAAAACCTAACGCTTAATTTTGGTGAGACTATAATATTAACATTCTATTATCTTAGGGCCTTAAAGCTTAACTTCTAAGGCGTTAATACCTAGATAATAAAGGCTTATAGGTTCTAAATAACCTAGACATAGATGCTATAGTTGTGTATTACCTTTTGCATCTAGATAAATATCTCTTAATAATACTCTGCGCTTCTATTAGCGGCGTAGCAGTCGGCTTAAATTAAAAGCTAATTTTAGGCTTCTTAATTAGACGTATTTAATAGTTTATTATCTATAATGTTCTTTTATTTAATATAGGATAGAGTTATCCTTCTAAACTAGAAGATTGTTATCTCCTTTATTGTCCTAGTAGTACCCTTATTTTTAAAGTAGACGGAATAACACTAGATTTGTGTTGGAGTCCGTATAAAAGGTAACGTCCTTAAGACATAGGATTTCCTTGCTCTTATCTGGTTTTATAACTTGGATAGTAATATTGCCATAACCTAGTATAGGCACTTCTAAGCTGCCGGTAATAATATATTTATATCTTAGAGCTTTTCTAAAGTTATAAAAATAAGAGAGATTATTAAAGATATGGAGAGTGGTTTCTAAGTTAAGAATAGTTAATAGCTTTAGTAGATGTAGTTGACCGGTATAATACAATTCTAGGAATATTATATTAGCTTTTCCCTTAATCTTAACTGTCTCCTAACTCTTATCCTAACTCTTATCCTATTATTATTAAGTCTTGTCTTCTAATTGCTTAAGCTAAAGTCATTTTACTTAGGCAGCAAGATCCTTGTTATACTCTACCTTTTTACATACCTTTTTTATATATATACCCTCAGCATTAAATCCCTTAGGCCTTTTATATTTAAATAGATACCAACAGTTAGGAAGGGTATGTCCCCTTATATTGCATACCAGGTATTTTAGGTTTTTTAACTTCTTAGAAGACGTCTTTTTAGTTAAATTTATCTCTACCCTTTTTTAGCTATAGGATAAGCTATTCCCTTTTCCCTTTTAGACTTTAGTAGCAATAGAGATATTCTCTTTAGACTCTCCTATAAAGTCTATGTTAAATACACTACATCTAGTAGTTAAGGATAGTATAACTTTTAAAAGGTTTGCGAATGCTTCTTATAGCTCTATTACTATTTTACAGTATTCTAATAAGTAAGCCTTTTTGGTATTATTTACCTATTTAGTATATATAATAAAATACGTTTCGCTTATAGGTTGTATTATATTCGCAAGGTCTATTAGCTAAATCCCATTAGTTGTCTATAGAAGATCGTGCTTCTCTGCTATCTTTATCGCATATTCCTATTAGTTAAGCCACTGGGTAACCTTCGTCTGCTTAAGTCCCTTAAGTAATTCTGTATACTATAGTTATACCTTCCTTATTATAAAGTTCTTTAAGGGCTTAGTATCTTCTTTTAACCAAATTAGCTATTCCTTGACTATAAGGGAAGGGTTAAGCAGTAGCTTCTTCTAAATTAATACTATAGATATAATCTAGGTGTATATCTATTGTAGATACTCTTCCTATTTTAGAAAGTACTTTATATCCTAGTTATAGTATTATCTATTATTCTTATACGCTTTCTGTTAATTTGTTAAGAGCTATATATATAAGGTTGCATTCTTATTAAAATCTATAACTTTTAGATAGGCTGGTTCTTATAATAGACCTTATTAAGGTACTATATTATCTAGGTTAACGTAGGCCCAAATTCGCTAATCTACAAGGGCTTGGAGTTGCTATAGCTATTATTCCCAGTCTTTTGGCTTATTAAGGATAATTATAGTTAATAAACTCATTAGTAAAGTTATTTGACTAATAGGCAAAGGAGTAATTAAGATGGTATTTTATCGTTAGGATCGTCCTTATCATTAGGATCGTCCTTATTATTAGGGTTGTCCTATAATAATTAAGGTGGAATCTTATAGAATCTTGTAGAATCTCGTGTCAGAATCATCCTGTGATAATTAAGGTAGGATTTCTATCAGAGTCTGCGTCCTTTAACAATAAGGTATTAAAGTCTAACGATAAGGTAGAATTTCTTCAAATGATTAAGTAATAGCTAAATAGCTTCTTGAGTTGGCGGACAGGGCTTATAACTGTTAGATAGTGCATATAGAGCAGTTCATTGATAAAATGGGTTAATTGATGAATAATCTTGGTCTTGTCTTAATTGACCTTTTTTAGAGCCCTTAGGGCTTTAAGCTACGAAGAGATTTTACAGTACACGTGCTCCGTGCACGTGACTCATGCACGTAACCCACGCCTTTAGAGAATACAGATTATCTAATACGTATCTTTATTAACTATAAGCTTACGCCTGAGGAACTTTATTAGTACTAGTTTAGACCTAATATTAGTGCTAAGTATTTAAGAGTCTCTGCTCCTTCTATACCTTATTAGCCTACCCCTATTTTTATACCTACCTATACCCCTATAAAGGGATCTGGATTTTATTCTTATTAGCCATTACTTAATAGGCCAATAGATACTAATCCTATACCTAAGGATAAGGCATAATGGCTTTTAATTTGGGTATTTAGAATTATTCTTATATATAGTAGTAATTAAGAATCTTAACTAGTGCTTAGGAAGGCCTTATAAGGTATTTAAGAAGGTATAGGAACACTATTTCTAATATAGACTAATAAATAGGAATGTAATTCTAGTAAAATACCCTATTAATTCTATACTATATATATAAAAAGGCTAAAAACCTATCCTGCCTTAGGCCGTAGCCCTAATTAATCCTTATAGTTTCTAAAGCCTATCCATTCCATATTTAATTTAATCTATTTCTTACTCTTTATGCAAGTCTTCTTTATAGGCTATAATAATTTTTTTTTAAATCCGTTGTATTATAACGTATTCCATCACCGAGTGCCGACATCACCGAGTGTCCGATAATTTCCTTGGCGTCCACCATCTACCTTTACACGACTATATCTCAACAAAACAATATACAATCCATTTAAAAAAAATGGTAGAATTAATCTAGCTTTATAAGCCTATCTTTAA
>Ga0307507_10001374_pt1 | contig 54599 bp, 22 predicted proteins | sample 7_EM_MG_FD_207223 | JGI IMG/M metagenome (GOLD analysis project Ga0307507, IMG submission 207223) | Populus trichocarpa ectomycorrhiza microbial communities from riparian zone in the Pacific Northwest, United States - 7_EM | ecosystem: Host-associated > Plants > Roots > Unclassified | place... | reverse complement strand
AAACAGGTAGGCGATGCAGACAGGTAGGCAATGCAGACAGGTAGGCAATGCAGACAGGTAGGCAATGCAGACAGGTAAGCAGATACAGACAGGCAAGCAGATGCAGACAGGTAGGCAGATGCTAACGAGTAGGCAGATATAGACAGGTAGGCAGATGCAAACAGGTAGGCGATGCAGACAGGTAGGCGATGCAGACAGGTAGGCAATGTAGGCAGGTAGGTAAGTCAATAGGTAGATAGGTAGAAGAGAACCATCGCTATATTATATTAAATTATCTAAAATAATATTATTTATTTTGCTAGCCTTATAAATAGCTTTAAAGTAGCTTTTATTTATTTAAAATATATTATTAGTATAAAAGAGGTAAATATAATTATAGTTGCCAAATGCGTAGATTACTGGCAGGTTGCGCGCAGGCTGCGTGTCAAAAAAAACACGACATAGGCTAGTCGGTCGAGTTGCCAAATGACCTCAACTGCGCGCCAATTGCGTCAACCACCAACCATTGAGGCCATTGAAAGGGTACTATATTTTGCCGATGTAGCCTAACGTATAGTATTAGTATTATTATAATCCGCGAAGGTCGCAGACCCCCTATTACTTACTAATGGAACTAACCCTATATTTAATAACTAGAAGCTTTAATTATAGAATAAGCTTAAAGTTAATATAGACCACTTTTCTAATACCTAAGCTAAAATAGTATACGTCTTTGGCCGCACTGGCGGTAACGTATAGATATATCTATATCCGCAATATATCCAGGACTTAGTAGACCCCTTCCTCTCTAAAAAAGAGATAATTAACTACCTATCTTCTATTTATAAGGACCCCTTTAAAGTATAGAATGCCCGTTTTAATTATAAAAGCCTAATAATAAAAACAATGGAAACCTTCTTGGTTTTCTAAACCTGCTTTCTGCACCTATCTAAATAGGCCTAAATCCCCTAGGAAGATTTAATGCTAGACCTCTTTAATAAGCTTACCCTAGACCTACAGCGCGCTATACTGCCGGTTTATACTACTATATAGACGCTAAAGGAACTTATAGTCTAATGCCTAGCTATTAACTAGGGCCTTTATTAAATTAAGGTATGTGCTAAGCAGTATAAGACTAGAAGCTCTGCTAATTAGAATATAAGTACTATAAGAACAGGCCGCAACGCCCTAGTAAGATCTGCAACCCCTATAGCACTAGCTATATAGCCTGCCGCTAATTTAGCAGCTAGCTATACAGCTAGCCCTACTATAGGTCTAGCAAATGCTTAGCCTATATATAGCAACCCCTATATATAGGCCCTTAGCGATTAGGGAGCTTGCTTCTCTTACGGCTAGAAGGGCTATATTATAAAGGATTGCCTAATAAACATAAAAGTAGGCAAGGCTCTGTTAATCTAGGAGGATAGTATAGAGTTAGAAAAAAAGAAACCTTAAAGGAAGACTCCTCTTTAGGGTTAAAAGGGATTAACATATTATATATTAATCTGGGTCGGCTAGTTAGTAAAAGAAGCTATACTATCCCTTATACTTTATTCCGTAATAAATATTAAGTTTTAACCTCTGCTTTAGCTAACTCTGGAGTAAATACCTTTGCCTTAATAGACACCCTATATACTATAAAGCTGGCTAACTTTTTTAATGCATCTATTAAAGAACTGCCTAAACTAATTCCTATTCGCGGGTATAACGGACAGATAGGACTACCTATTATAACTATCTTATGGATTTACCTTTAAGTTAACAGATAAAGGTAGTTTAATATCCCCTTACTTATTACGGACCTAGGAAGCCATAATATAATTTTAAAAAGAAAATGGCTAGCCTATTTAGGCTTATAGCTTAATATATAGAGTAGACAGCTTATCTAGCCCAAAATCCTACCCCTAACCCCTTCCTTTATAAAAGAGATTAGTATTATAATAGAGAATCTTATACGGCTATAAATAAACACCATTTACTAGGCCGATGCTATATATAGGGACTAGGCTTTTAAAAAGGACATATAGCTTAACCCGCAACGGATCTATATACTACGCCGCCCCTAGACTACCTATATTATACCACCCACACTAAAGATTAAAAAAGTTAGTAAAAAGCTAGCGGAGCTCCCTATAGGGAACTTAGGCCCTATATAGCTATAAAGAATAGCAAGGAGCATTAGACGCTATACTAAATATATAAACCAGAGGGATAACTTACGGAAGATAGAATAGGAGCTAAAAAAGATTATAAACCCTAAACCGCAAAATACGGCCTAATAACAGTCCATAAAGAAACCTATGGACCTCCCACCAGTCAATATCTGCTGTATTAGCGCCGTAGGATTCTACTAGAACTTAGTCCAACCTAATACTATTACCTTTACTACCAGCTTATATAAAATTAATCAAATAATTAAGGAAAAGGAAAATAAGCTTAGCAAATAGGAAGGCGAGCTTATGGACGAGGAGCTAGTAGAACAGAAACTACCCTATTAACACTGAAAATTTAAGGACGTATTCTCTAAGGCAGCGTCCAATATACTCCTACCTTACCAACTATATAACCACAAGATTGAGATTAAGCTAGATAAGGAAGACATACTTAGCTATAGCCCCCTTTGTTAGCAGTCTACTGCCGAATTATAGGCTATAAAGCAGTACCTTATTAATAACCTAAATAAGGGCTTTATTAAACCCAGTTAAGCCCCTTTTAACTTGCCTATTCTTTTTACTAAAAAGCTAAATAGAGGACTTTATTTCTGTATTAACTACTGTAAACTAAATAATATAACCCGCAAGGACCACTACCTACTGCCCTTACTTAATAAGACTTTAACCTAAATAAGTAAAGCTAAGATCTTTACTAAGCTCAATATCCGTTAGGCCTTTTACTAGATTAGGATAAACCCTAGATTAGAAGATCTTACTATATTTTAAACCTATTACAGAATATATAAATATAAAGTACTTCCTTTTAGACTGACTAATGGACCGGCTACGTACTAACAATATATAAATGATATACTCTTTAACTACCTTAATGACTTCTATACAGCCTACCTGGATAATATTATAATCTACTCTAAGAATGAGTTAGAATATGAGGAGTATATCTATAAAGTCCTATAACGGCTCCGCGAGGCTGGTCTCTAGGCCGATATTAGGAAATTAGAATTTAGTGTTAAGTGTATAAAGTACCTAGGTTTTATTATTAGTATGGACGGAATTAAGGCCGACCTAAAGAAAATGGCCATAATTAACTAGTGGATACCCCTATAGACTGTAAAGGGGGTGTAATTATTTTTAGGTTTCTGTAACTTCTACCAACACTTTATTAAGAACTATAGCAGGATTACCTGGCCTCTTAACCGCCTTACTAGGAAGGACTAGCTATTCTAATTTAACGCTATATATATAGGCCTTTAATAAGCTTAAAAAACGGCTTGTATCAGCTTCCCTACTTACCCACTTTAACCTAGAACGGCCCTTGATGCTAGAAACTAATGCCTTAAATGGCACAATAGCCAGAGTTTTCTCCTAGAAGCAACTGGACGGAGAATGGCACCCTATTGCATACTATTTAAAGACTATAATAGATGCTAAGCTAAACTACCACATCTATAACAAAGAAATGCTAGCCATTATCTCTAGCTTTTAGCACTAGCGTGTATAGCTAGAGGGGACCCCTAAGCCTATTAAGGTAGTTTTGGATTATAAGGCCCTAGAATACTTTATAACAACTAAGGCCCTTACAGCCCAGCAGGCACGCTAGGCAGATATTCTATCTTAGTTCAACTTCTTAATTATATATAGACTAGGCACTATAAACTATGTGGATGCTCTTATAAGGCGTAAATAGGACCTAGGTAACTAGGCAGCTATAAAGATCTTATTACGGACCTAAACACTACTACAACCAAAGCACCTTAACCCCTGGATATAGGTAGAACGAAATATAGACCCTTTAGACACTAAGATATGTCCCGTTAACTCTATAGAACTTAACCTTATTAATAAACTGCTATAGGTAAACCGTACGGCCCCCTCTCTATAGGAGTACCGTAAAAAGGTAAAGAACGTTACCAGCCTATAGTCCCTTAAAAACGGACTACTTAAGCACTAGGAACGGCTAGTAGTAGCTAAGGAATAGAACTTACGGACCCGGCTTATTGCTAAAGCTTATACCTAGGTCTCTATAGCCTACCCTAGAAAGAATAAAACCCACAAAATTATTGGTAACTAATACTACTAGCCTAAAATAGTTATAGATATTAACCGCTATATACAGAACTATAACAACTGCTATAGGTCTATAATTCCATAGGATAAGACCCTAGGACTATTAAAGCCACTCCCGATACCAGAACGCCCCTAGTAGTATATCTCTATAGACTTTCACAAGCTGCCTATAGACCGTAACGGATATAATATGGTAATAATTCTAGTTAACCGTTTTGGCAAGCACCTGTTCTTAATCCCCTATTATAAGGATATTAATGCTAAAGAGGTAGCCTAATTATATATCTATTATGTCTACCGAATCTATGGACCACTAGATACTATTATATCCAATTATAGGCCGCAGTTTATATCAGCCTTTTGGAATAAGTTTACTTAAATCCTTAGCATTAAGCTAAAGCTTTTTATAGTATACCACCCCTAGATAGATGGTTAGACGGAGATTATAAATTAATACTTAGACTAGAGGCTCCGGCCCTTTATTAACTACTTCTAGGATAACTAGGGCGAACTGCTACCCCTAATAGACTATGCCTAGGCAACCCTACCCTATAACTTTACAGGATTTATACCTATTTAGCTAGAAATGGGATACTTACCCTATATAAGCTTTAACTAGGAAAAACTGGAGGGGCCACAGACTATACGCGAAAGACTGTCTTATAAGGAAGCCTAGATAGTAGCCTATACAAATCTAGAAAAGGCCTGGAGATTAATAGAATAGTAGGCAAACAAGCACAGGCGTAAGCCTAACTTTACCGTAGATAATAGGGTCTAGGTTATAACAAAGAACTAGAAGATAAAACGGCCTAGCTATAAGCTAGACTATAAAATAGTAGGACTGTATAAGATCCTTAATAAAAAAGGTAACTTGTATAAGGTTAAGCTCCCAGACTTAATTAAAGTCTACCCTATTTTTTCACCGGATAAGCTATAAAAGGCTATAAATAACCCACTACCTAGATAAAAGAATAAGCCTCCCCTGCCAATTTAAGTTAATGGCAATAATAAATGGGAAGTTAACGAAATACTAGCCTATAAACTAGTATAAGGAATGCCAATATACCGTGTCTAATGGAAAGGTTACAATCCAGACCCAACCTAGTACCCCGCTTAGAACTTTATAGATTGCCCCTAAAAGCTTAAAGAGTTCTATAACTAATACCCTAACAAGCTAGGACCCCTAAAGTATCTAGATAAGTAGATGGAATACTAGTATAGCGAAGATAATAGGCTACCTGTTAAGCATATAGATAAGAACACCCTATGGATATAATACGGACATATAAAGCCTAAGGGCAGGCTTTTTTGGAGGGGGGGGTAATGTTATAGCGCTGGTGGAAAACGGTAGATCTTAGCAGATGTGGATTATAGTAGACGCGAGTCACATAACTTAAGGGCCGCATAAAATATCGAGCGGCGCTGCTATTCTTCTCCTTCCTTTCTCTAGCTTTGGATCCTCGTTTATAGACTACTAATTGTACAGGCTTGCGCGTCCCTCTTACCGTGCTCGTGCCTCGGTTAACTAAGTCGCTAACACTTAAGTAGAGAGGGATATTTAAGTCTACTAAACGGATAGTATTTTTTAACGTTATACCTATTACCTAGGTATTTACTTATAAGTTTAATACTAATAGATATTTAGTTAAATTTAAAGCCCGTATTTGTATATAAAGTAACTTATAATGACTTAGTAAAAAGGACATATATATAGTAACCCTTATAGCTATAATATTTAGAGCTATAATGGCAATTATTCCTATATTTAATTTAGAGACTTAGTAGTGTAATATAGTAAACGTCTTTACTAACAGCCTTATTAATAAGATAGTCTATATTAAGTTTCTAGATAGCTTTTAATAGAAAGATAAATGTCTACTCCTTTAAAGAGCCTTATACAGCCTCTAACAATTACTATTACTTTAGCTTAATAAGTTCTTAACTACCCTAATATCTCTAAGTCTAACGGCAGTTAATAGAGAATTGTGTCTTTTTTATCCCTTGACACGGTAATTTGGGTCCTTAGGTTATCGATAAGAATCAACCAGTCAGAAAAGCTGGGTTAATATAAATATCCAATTGAATCCAGTTATTAATATAAGCGAATTTAGCAAAGGACCCTACCGTGTCAAGGGATAACAACTGGCTAATTATATTCTTCTATATTAATAATATTATAGCAGCCTACTATATAGAAAACTTACTAAAGCTTTAACTCTTTAAAGAATAGCTAATAATAAAGTATAAGATTAAGAACCTAGGAGAACTAACCTAGTTCTTAGGAATTAGAATTCTTTATAATTGACCTTAATAGAAGCTTTAGCTTTACTAGAATTTCTATATTAATAAGATCGCCATTACCTTCTATTTAAAGGACTTTTGTCTAGTATATACACTAATAAGTACGGAAAATTTTATGTCACGGCACTGTCCTGACGTGTACTGTCTCGTACTGTCTTATACTGTCTTGTACTATCTTATACTATTTCCTACTATTAGCTAGCCCACCACTAGCGCCTTGGCGGCTGCCACTACTATTTATATATAATACCCCCTTTTACCTCCTTCTCCTCTTTATACCATAATATAGTTATTCAGCCTATTAGCATTATAGCACTGTAACAGTTTGTGGTATCTCCTCTTACGCCCCATTATAATCTTTATTTTCCCTAGTCCACTATCTCTGTTTTCCTAGTATAATCACAACCCAATATAATTAACAACACCATACTATAGTCCTAGATAATCTTAGTATAGTCCTAGATAATCTTAGTATAGTCCTAGATAATCTTAGTATAGTCCTAGATAATCTTAGTATTATCCTAGACAATCTTAGTATTATAGCCAGCCTTATAAATTTTAATTACCCTACCTAGATCCCCTAAAATAGGTAACTAGAATACCCTATTAGTAAACACACATAAAGCGCTCGCCTGCCTCTTTAATACCTCCTATACTAACATTGCCTAGGCAATTAGGAGTGGTCCAGAGTACCCTAAGGACCTTAATATAGCAGGAACATTTCAGCACCTCTCTATATGTACAACCTTTTTAACTAGCGTTAAGAGTAGTCTCTAAACAGTCTATAATAAAGGCCGGACTGTAAAATCCTAACTTAAAAAAGCTTAGTATAGAATTAACTCCCTTAAGACACTTAAACTATATATAAAGCAATACAAACAGTAAGCTTTAGTATATACTAAGACTATATAAAGCCTAAGCTCTTAAATTACTACACTTACCCAAACCATTGCCAATAAGAACACCACTACTAGCTCTCTTCCCCTAGCTAAGCCCTATAGAAAAAAGCGTAAAGCAAAAGATCCTACCCTATTTAATAGTAAGGGATTACCAACTAAAAAGTAAGAAATTTTTAAAATATAGGAAATAAAGATCTAAGGCGTTTTCTATAAAGATGCAAAGTGCTTTAAGACCCTAATAGACAAAGTCCTCTATATATTAGACATGCTAATAGATAAGGCTTATAACTATATTAAGCATGGCCTTAATATACTATGTATACACCCAAACAACCTAAGTAAATAGGCCTTCTCTAACTAAGAGTCTATATTTATATATATAAAGAAGCACTATAAGACTATAGATATAACCTAAGCGGCTAAGAACAAATTAGATACCTTAAGCTAAGGTAAGCGCAATTACTAGTCCTAGAAAGTAAAGCTTAATAAGTTAATAATTAAAGCAAATAAGACTAAGGAATAAAAGGTGGATCTACTTAGGAAGAATATTTTATCTAAGATAAAGGACTTAGCCTTTACCCTTAGCTGTAAAATTAACAATGCTAATTATAAGGGCTGGAGTAAGTAAATGGATATATTTGCCTATAACCTACAGAACCACGCCCACCATACTAAGCTAAATACCACTAAGCTAAGTACTACTAGCGACTATTGACCTATACTACCTAATAATAATACCTCAGTACTAGTACTATAGAATGACCTAATAGACCTTAATGCCGTTAAATTCAGCAGTAGTAGTAATAGCCTCCCTAATAATGTTTAAAGATATTATATAGATAACAGACTCTACCTAGTATATAGTTAACCTAGCCACTAGAAAGATGCTTACAACCCTAAAACAAACCTAAATCCCCTTTTAATGCCACTATACCAACCCCTTCCTAGCCACGGTAGATTATTTAGTAGAGGGATTAGTAACTAAAGCAACAACTATAGATAGGGGCGTGGGTTTAGACATAGAGACCCGCCCCTATAATTCCCTTCCCTAATACAGCCCTAGCTAATAGTCCCATATATAAACTACAGACAAATGCTCTATGCTGCTACTAACTATAAAACCAGCTATATCCTTAGCAAAGTACCCCCTAGCATATATACACCGTTAGAGACTAATACATTAGGATATACTAACCAAGACCATAGTTACTAGCCAAGCCCTATAATCCAGTTATTAAAAGACTAACCCTTAGACTAAGTTACCTCTAAGGGTTAAAACTATATAGGGAGAAGGAAAAAAGGATTAGATCTATACTACTAGATTAGTTAGACCTTATTTTAAGCTAGCTACTACTTAACCTTAAAACAGTAAATAATAATAGAAATGCTATCCTTATTTAGACCTACCTCTCCTTACTATACAACCCACTCCTATAAGTCTTTATTAAAACAGTAAGCCTTATTAATAATGGTAGTATAGTACTAGTATTTATAGACAAAGACTTACTTATAAAAAAGTACAATATTATAATAAAAAGACTCCTAGTCCTAAAACCACTCTGCCTTACTAATAGACTCCCATCTAGCTTTATTACCCACTACTTTACAGTAAGAATAACAATTAGCTACTATATAGAATCTATACTCTTCTATATTATAAAGTTATTACCCTTAACACTAGTAATTCTTAGAATACCCTAGCTTAAAAAGCATAACCTAAAACCAGACTTCCCTACTCTAAAGCTTAAGTTTAACTCCAATTACTGTTACGGACGCTTTAAGTACGATGTTACGACTACTTAGAGAAGAGTCGGCGGAAGCTAGTTGGTTAATATAGGCATGGTCTAGGATGGAACCAGTGGAACTATGTAACGAGGAATGGTAACCAAGGTTACATGGCGTTGAACGTATTAACTGTGTTAAACGGAAGGGATGTTACGTTTAATACAGACAACACGTACCTCACGTACAAGAGAGGATTTCTTAGGCGTATGGTTGTGTATTTAAAGGACCTTAGTCCCTACCGTAGATAGTTCTCTCCTTGTAGTGAATCTCAGAATATAATTGGAGTTAATCTATTGGGCAACTACTCCACCAGTTATTATTACGTTGTTAATTTATTCTTACCTATATACCCAGCCTAATAACAGGACCTACCGTAGTTCCTGCTATAAGGTTCCGTTATATATTTACTATTAAGGTTATAGTATTAAACAAGATCGAACAACATGCCACCTAAAGCACCAGTTATAACGGCGTTGGCGATAGCCACAACCTTAGGACCAGGAGACACCAATATAGCAGATATGGATTCTTAAGTGGTTACGCAAGGTTAGTTATAAGAAATAGTTAATTACTTATAAGATAATAATAGGATACTTAAAGAACGCATTAATAGAATTGGAGTAGTAAAAATTAAGCTACCTTTAATTAAACGGTTCTTGGGAGAGAAGTTAAAGCTTAAAGGATTTCTTATACAGATGCACTTTAAGGTAATGCAAGAAGGAGCGAAGTTAGTAATATTATTAGATTAAGTAGCCTATGCAGGATTGTTTCTAACCGGAAGGGCACTTAAGTGGTTTAAACCGTATCTTATGGAAATATAGGCTAATGGCATAACAACTACTAACTAAGACGTAAGGTATATATTTGCTAGTTAGAATAGGTTCGCGGAATAACTAACGCAGATATTTAGAGACCCGGAGGCTACAACTATAGCAGAATGAAAGCTTTAGAACTTAGTATAACGCACTTTAGCAATTAAGTATACAATATAGTTTTAAACACTAGCTATGTAGGTTAAGTGGAATAATAGGGCGCTTATAGCATAGTATAAATAGGGACTTAAGGCTAAAGTCTAGGACGCAATTATCCTAATAGAAGATGCGGATACTCTAAGAGAGTTAATAGACTAGTTAATAAAGATTAATAATAGGATCTATTAAAGGGAACAAGCTAAAAAAGGGCAAGATAGAGTTCTATAGTTGTATAAGGCGTAGAGTACGCAATAACAGACATAGAGTTAAAAACTATGGAATGGCGCAGAGCTAATGGACTTAAGCGGTACTAAAGAAACCTAAAGATAGGAAAAGAAACTATAGAAACCCAGAGGTTAAGGATCTAGTAATTAAAGGACCTAGGAGTAGAGGCTAAACCAGGGATCTTAGCAGCAGAAGACGTTTAGGCGGACTCCACAGTAAGAAAAATGGTTTAAAGATAGAGCTTGCATAAATTGCGAAAAACAAGGTTATTTTGCTAAAGACTGTAGAGGTGGTTAGAGTAACTACGCGGTAAAGGAAACCAGACTAGTAGGAGACACGTATATATAGAGGGATAATGGTGCACTGTAAGGAACAAAAGAATATTTAATTAACAGTTTTGCGTATTGTTATAACAACGCATGCTGAATTTATAAGGACGCTAAGTATGGCGCAAGCTATTAGCTATAGGAGCCATTATTATCTAAGTTTAGAGGAACTAACAAACTAGCTTATAGATTGGATATTAAAGACAATAAATTTAACATAGGCGAAGTATTTACTAATAATAAGGCAACGAAGGCAGCTTACTAGAAGCATATAGACCTTAGAGAAGTTAAAACAGAAGCAGAAACTGAGACCATTACAGAACAGGGTTTAGTAATAGATGTTATAACACCGTTAGATACAATTTCCATCGCTTTATAAGACGATAGGAGTAACGTTTAGAAGAAACTAAGTAAGTAGACGACTGCTAGTGCTAGCTTATTACTTAATAAAGGCAAAAGGCTATAGGCTCAAGATTCTTAAGAGGAGATAAGAGAAGCTTAAGATTCTTAAGACGAGATAAGAGAAGCTTAAGATTCTTAAGACGAGATAAGATATACCTAAGGACCCATAACGGACGAAAACTAATAGGAAAGGGCAGCTACTTAGTTCAGTGACAAACGAATAAGTATAGGACGCAAGTTTAAGAACTATAAGTTTGGAGAATAAATAAGAACATTAGCAATCCTAGGTAAACGCAGTGTTTAGCCTAAAGATTGAATAGTTAATACTAGGATTAAAAAGTAAGACAAATATAAAGATCTAGCTGCAAGACGCAGAAAACAAGAAACTATGGATAAGTTTAAAACAAGAATTATTATATAGCAAGAGTAAAAGCTAGATAAGAGGTTAGCTATGCCAGGTTATATAAGGGATAAAGCACCCATATAAAGAGTTATTAATAGGCCAAGTGTAGGAACACCTAGGGTAAAATAGTTAGATAAATTAGAATAAGAAGAGGATCTAGATATCCTAACTAGGTTTAAAGAAAGACATACTAAAGGATGTTATAATATAGTGATAATAAGGTACTTTCTAACAGATAGACCATATACACTAAACCAGCTATATAGAAAGTAGCATAGGCAATGACACAACGATAAATAGGCCGATTTTTATATGTGGCTAGACAAAAAAGTTGTCTAAGACTAACCTATTACGGAAAAACGCATAAGTTACATTAAAGGAGCGTTAATTATAATGTTAAGGAACCTAGAAGAAGGATCTAGGGACTAAAGAAGTAAGTGGTAAATCTTAGTACCTGCAGCAGAGATACCAGTGGTTAGGTTAACTAGGTATAGGTTTAAACTTAAGGATAAAGATAAACCAAGAGTTAACCTAAAATGTGCAGTGCATTATACACTATTGTGGATAGCTTGTGTGGATAATATGTGTAACATATATAGAGTACTAAAAGATAAGAACTAGAAGTACCTAGTAAGGATATACTAGGCACTAGAGGAAAAGTAGTTTAGGAATGCCAAGTATATACATAGATAGCACCTAGTAGAAGTATAAGGTTAAGGGGACTTAATACTTTAACCAGGAAGATTCCTTACAAAAGAATGCCTAAATGGATAATAGTGGTGGGAGTGCCTAGAGAATACTTATCTATAGTACGTAGAGGAAAAGAAATAAACTAAGTATTGGCCTAAGTTAGATTAAGTATAGGTAGGATCTAGCAGCCAATAGTTAGGAAAAGGGGAGGCGTATAGGACTAGAGGGAACCAGTATTAGAGCCTTAGACCCTTAAAGGAATTTAAGGTTAATATCTAAATTTACAAGCTAAGTGGCAAGATTAGTAGTTTAAAGTATTGGTAGATAGTAGAGTAACTAGGAACCATATATCACCAAAGGTAGTAAAAAGAATGGGGTTACTATATAGACAAAAAGAACACCTATATCCACTTATAACGATTTTAGGAGATCAGATAGCCTATAGAGGAGGCGTTATTAATCTTAAAATAGGACCTATTCAGATAACTATTAAAGGGAGACTAGTTAGAATGTCTTTTAATATCCTACCGTTAGGACAGGATAAGGCAATACTAGGGATGCCTTGGTTATAGGAGTACAATCCAAAAATCGATTGGGTTATAGGATAGGTTAATATTAAGGATACTTAATAGCGCAAAGTGCGACAGCAAACCAAGTTGGTATAGTACCAAGTTAAAGCGATATATAAAGAGACTAAGCAAGGCTTAAGTTATATACTAAAGAGATACTATAAGTATGGTAAAAAGTTATAGTTACTAAAAAGTGAAAAGCTGTTAGAGTATACAGTATAGGACTATAAGATAGAATTAGAAGAAGAAATAAGTCTAAAGTTCTTTCCAATCTATAAGCTTATTAAAACGGAGTTAGTAGCGCTTAAGGAGTTTATCTAGGAGAACTTACGCAAGGGATATATTAGACCGTTATAGTTATTGGTAGAATATCTAGTACTATTCATCCTAAAGAAAAACAGAAAACTTAGGATGTGTATAGACTATAGATAGTTAAACAGCATCACTAGGAAGGATAGGTATCTTTTACCCTTAATTAGCGAAATCCAAGACAGGATAGGCAACGCAAATATCTTTATAAAGATAGATCTGAGATAGGCGTACCATTAGATTAGAATTAAGGAAGGCGACAAATAAAAGGCAGCCTTTAGGTCAAAGAAAGGACTATATAAGCCATTAGTTATGCAATTTAGGCTTATAAACGCACTAGTAACATTCCAAAAGTAAATTAATAGTGTATTAGAAGAACACCTAGATGAGTTTATTATAGCATACCTTAACGACATTATTATCTACTTAGAGAATAAGAAAGAATATAGAGAACACGTTAAATAGGTCTTAAAGAGACTATAGGAAGAACAGATACTAGTAGCAATTAAAAAATACAAGTTCTTTATAAGAAAAACCAATTTTATAGGATTTATTATTAAACTAGGAAAAATCAGTATGGACCTAAAGAAGGCTAAAGCTATAGTAAATTGGCACAAACTAGAAAACGTTACGCAGTTAAGGTTATTTATAGGGTTTTATAACTACTATAAGAGGTTTATAGCATAGTGGTTAAAAAGTATCAAGCCGTTTATAAGGCTAATAAAGAAAGAGGAACTATAGGTTTAGGGTAGCAAATAGAAGGAGCTATTCTAGAAACTTAAAGAGTTATTTACTTAAGAACCAATTCTTAAGATCTATTAACCAAAGTTAGAAACGGTTGTTGAGATAGACGTATTAGACTTTGTACTAGGAGCATATTTGCTATAAAAGTACTAGGATGCATAGCATCCAGTAACATACTATAGTCGGAAAATAACACCACTAGAGTTAAACTATAACATCTACAACAAGGAGTTGTTAGGTATAGTTACAGCACTTAAGGAATAGAGAGTATTCTTACAAGGCATAGAGAAACCATTTATAGTTAAGACGGACCATAAAAACCTTACAGGATTCCTAATAATAAAGGAACTTAACTAAAGACAGGTCAGATAGGCGGAAATGCTTATAGAATACTATTTTAAAATTCAGTATACTAAGGGTATAGATAATGCACAAGCAGACGCTCTAAGCAGAAAAGCTAAACTATAAAGTAACAAAAAGCTATTAGGAGCTTTATTACAGAAGGATTAAGACGGATTAATTAGGTATAATTATCCAAAGATTATAGCAACTAAGGAAAGTCAGATCTATAAGTCACTAGAGAGTAATTAGACACAGAAAATCTAAGAAGTATAGGTAGAGGATCCAGACTCAGAGTAATACAAAAATAGAGAAGCAATATATATGCCTAAGTCTATTATAGAAGAATTTGTTAAGGAATTCTATAAGGGAATAATATAAGGACACAACGGAGCTATAGGCTTAGTATTAAGACTTTAGGAGGAGTATATTATTTAAGAAATCTAGGGACTAGTAAGATAAGTTATAAAAAAATATCTAAATTGCCAAAGGAATAAACTAATAAGGTATAAGCCATATTGTCGGGAATGAGGCAAGCTGCCGTCACGCCAGGCATGTTGCCGTCACGTGCTGACGTGGCCCTAGCGTGGTAAGGAACCTTAAGTTCCTTACCCCTTTCCTCATTCCTATCAAAAAGAAGAACAATTATTATACTATCTACAAACCATAGCTACGTGATATCCCCTTGTGTAACCAACACTGATTAGTGGTTAACTTCACTATTATACCATAGAGCAGCTAGGTATTCCACTAAGAAGAGACGAGCCACTATACTAGTGCTACTCGTGCTAGAGGAAGCTGTCTTTTAAGGTTAGAACTGGTCCTAAACCTTAAATAGAACTCTTCCATAAATCTAAGGATCTAAAAGGCCAGAACTGGTCCTAAGCCTTTCTAAGATTACGGATTCTTGCGTCCATCACGCAGAATAACACGCTTTACAAGTTTTCGCGATTTAAGGCTAGAACTGGTCCTAAGCCCTATAACCGCAAATACACGTTATAAACGCGTACCAAATGACAAACGCGTACCAAATAACAAATATACATTACGAACGCGTACCAAACGATAATCCCTATATTAATAACACTTCCCTCCCTCCGAAAACATGGCTACGCCTACTTTAAATAACTAGAAAGACTCCTTACTACTAGGGGTAGCTGAGCATGTGAAACTTATTGATGAAGATTGGGACGAATTCGCCTTTAATATAACAACTTGTACCGCAAAATAAGTCAACAGCTTTCTCCTATACTATATTATATTCTACCGAAATAGATGCTACGCCGATTTATAACTATGGGAGTATTTTAGGGAGGATTTTGTGGGATGGACTGCTAATACCTAGGCACTTAGCAATGTTAATATTGTTTAGGATTTTTAAGACTTCCTCTATAGGAATGGGGTATATGTTGCTGAGAATAGTAACCTAATTGCTAGTAATATTTAGGCCGTTATTACTAGTATAGAAGAACCAATATAGACGGAAGCTAAGATTATATGTTAACTACGGAAACCTAAAAACAACCTATATTCTTCGGAAGGCAACTTTAATTCATATTAAAACCCCTAGAACGCTGACCCCCTACCTAGAGCTACTCTCCTACCTAGAGGTGCCCTCCTACTTAAAGTTGCTCTGCCTCTACCTCCTCCACTCCAGCTAACTAGTGAGCCTTTACTATAAGAAGTCACGAATCTGATAAAGGTATATTTGGACAAAGAGAAGAAGTTTGGAGGAGAACTGTATGATATACTTAGAGTAAAACTACAAGTCTTTTATAACTGTTGTAATAAGGTTGGAATTTAACGCTACTAGTACTATTACGCTTTCTCTATTATGTTAAAGGGACAGGCAGTAATATTCTATTACGACCATATTACGGGTAAAAACTATAGCTTTGATATAATGCTTTAGCTTACTAGAGCCTACTTTAAGACTAACAAGAATCGCCAACTTTATATGTCTAAATGGTGAGAGACTACGTTCTAGAGAGTTATTACTTCCAACCTAATAAAGACTTGTTTAGAGTGCCTTTAACTACTCTTTAATAAACTCTAGAAAATTTAATGTGGCCTTACTAAAACCTACTAAAATGAGAACAGCCTAAGGGACCAGGTTATCTTAGCATGCTATAGCGTTCCTAAGTGTAACTTGGCGCTATATAAACCTGCGGATACGTTTAAAGGAGTATGTGCTGAGCTACACTCTGCCATAGGTACTACGATGCGAACATAAGAATCTTAACAGCTCTATACTAAAAACCCTACCTAAACAAGTATTCCCGACCAATATAATCACAACTGGACTGATTAAACATATGGTGGCCGTGGTAGGGAATATGGAAGAGGGTATAATTAATGTCAACTATAAGGCAACCGTGGAGGTCCTTGTAGAGGTTTATTTTAAAGTAATTACTAGAAGAAGTGCTATATTTGTAAGAAGCCAAAGTGCTGGTTAACTAGATACTCCCTTAATAAGCGAAAAGAGGCATATAACAAGTTCCGTTAGAGTGTAAGAAATGTTAGAAATTGTAAGGTTACTGCGGCCTACTTCTAAAGCTTCCTGGTTTAATATAAAGGCGTAGAAGACCTTAAGGGTGAGGTTAATAAGGTCAAACAGCTTCTTATGGATATAGAAATTAAGGACTACTCTTCTAACCAATACTTTACTGAGTATAGTGAGGTAAATGGTATATAAACTATTGCTGTTCTTAATAACTAATCTATGCTCTATTTTATTACGAAGTTAGATATCTTTAATGAGCCAAAGGAGAGCTCCGCGTTTTCCTTTAATAATAGATACTTGGCGAATGTCTTCTATAGTATTATACCGGATACTGGAGCCGCAGGAGTATTTATAGCAGGAGAACCTTAAGTTTGAGCCCTTTAGCAGCTTAATAGCTCTGTTTAGATTAACCAATTAACGGTAGGCCAACATACGATTTGCTTTAGTAAAGGTACTGTGATCTCTCTTGGCATAATTAGGGTCTAAACCCCCTTAGGATATATTACTTTCTATGTTGTTCCTACAAACACTCCGTTTCTATTTTGCATTAAAGATATGGATAAGTTAGGCGTTAGGCTTGATAACCTTGAGAATATACTTATTTAGGGAGATAATTGGGTGCCTGTTATGCGCAAGTAGGGTTACCCCTAGTTGCTCCTTTATTAACTAGAAAAGAGTGTTACTTAGAGCTACTTAACTAAGTTAGAATTACGCTAACTGCACCGTTGTTTTGGCTACCTATCTGTTTATTAATTGCTTAGGGTTCTTTAGCGAGTAGGCTATAAAGTTAAGGTTAAGGTAATTGAGCATCTTATAAAGTACTGCTATTACTGCTAAATGAACTAGAAGTCCCCTAGCTGATTCAAGTTCACCCTTAAAGATGACTATAACTTTAACTTCTGTATTATTGTCAACGTTATATATCTTAGCGGCAAGCTAGTACTCTAAGTTGTTGACTTCTTAACCTCCTTTTAAGCCGCATAATTCTTAAAGGATATGTTAGCTAGGAACGCATGGGATACCCTTTAGTTGTGTTGGATTAATGTCTACCTAGGACCCCCTAATTAAATCGTCTATAATATAGGAAAGAACTTCTTATCTATAGAGTTTCGACAATAGATAAAGGCAATGGCAATTAAGGTTAAGGAAGTCCCTATTAAGGCATATAATAGTGTTGGAAAAGTAGAGCGATATCACGCGCCATTATGCCGCGTATATAAGATTATCTCTTTAGAACTAGAGGATGCTAGCAAAGAACTTACCTTGTAAATGGCTATTAAAGCTGTTAATAATTCTGCTGGCCTGGATAGACTTGTACCTATATTGCTAGTCTTTGGCGCCTACCCTTAAATGACTAATAATTCTCCACCATCTTCCTCCGTTGTGTAATAAGCTGAGGCTATTCGCAAGGCAATAAAGGAGGTATAACGTCTCTACGCCATATGCCAAGTCAACAATATACTAGGAATGAGAAATGGCCTAAATACCTTAACTACGCTTAATCTGCCACTCTAGTTTAAGGTACGCGTATGGCGTAAAAAGGGAGGATGGTTAGGCCTATATTAACTCATTGCAATTAATGGCTAGACTTGCACTATTTAGATACCTTACAGACCCACTTAATTCTGTTTAACTGTTATTAAGCCTTACTACAAAAATAACAGTTCTGAGCCTTTGTAGGATGCCCTAGAAGATGCCCTAGAGGAGAACCACAATCAATATGCTCTAGAAGGCGACTATAATCCCAATACAATATTAGTAGATGCGCCACAACCACAACGCGGTAGAGGTCGCCCGAAGGGATCATAAAATCGCTAACATCTTATTAATTTTAAAGAGCAATTTATTGCTGCCATTGAAAATAGAGTTAAGTTATTAATGGCCTTTATAACAGCTAAGGAGAAGGATGACTTCGAACTTGCAAAACAGCTCTGAAAGGAAGGTTATATTATAACTTTAGGAGCTCCTTTCTAAGCATCTAACAAGTAGGAGATTGAGGGTCTTATTATAAGAGGAGTCTTTAAATTTAAGAAATATGACCCTACTAAGTTTAATAGAGTTTGCATCTTTAAGTTAAGAATAGTTAACGAAATTAAGGGCAAAGCTACTAATGCCCTATTTAAGAAATTAAGGCTTGTTATCTAAGGCTACAATAATAATGGTAAGGAGGTAATTCTTATGCAGTCTCCTATGATTTAATAAGCTAGTTAGTGAGTTATTATTGCGCTAGCTCCCTCCTTAATAAAGAATAGAATGGCGGTTTATTTATAAGATATTACTTAAGCCTACACCCAATTAGAGACGCACCTTTAGCGCTTGATATTAGCATACCTTCTAGAGCAAATTTGCCACCAGTATCCTGAAGATACAATTATAGTTGTGCTTAAGCCATTATATGGGATTGTAGAGGCAGGAACTTACTGGTAGGCTACCTACAGCAAGTACTATAAAGAGAAGCTTTTGATAACTACTTTTATATTTAATCCCTGCTTCCTTATTATAACTATAGGAACTCTATTTGGAATTATTGGCATATAAACTGATAATATAATTATCTTGGGAGATGACTAATTCTTAGCTCTTAAAGAAGACGAGCTAGTAAAGGCAAATCTTATAGCAAAGCTAAAGGAAAAGCTTAGTTTAATAATACTATTACTCTTTAATAGATGCATCCTCTCCCTAAACGAGGATTCTATTGCTCTACGCTAGAAGGGTCAAGGTAAGAAGATTAACGTTATTAACGCTAATTCTCTAAAGCAAGGATACATGGAGTAATGCGCTTATAGAGCTTATGTTGCTTTTATCTGTTAACCTAAGGCTTTATTTAATCTCTCTGTTACTACCCAACACTAGGAACTAACTAAGGACGACGTTCTTACCCTAAATAAACGCCTTTTCTGGCAAATGAACCATCTTGACTGGGGCCTATACTATGTGCCTGTTAATCTTCCTACTGCTAAGCTCTTTGTATTTATTAATAGATTGTTTATAAATAATAAAGATTTTAGCTCCCAGCTAGGATATAAGATTATTATTATAAATAAGTTTACTAGAGAGAATAACTTTATAATCTATAGCAACCTTATCTATTAGAGCTTAACTAAGAGCAAGCGTGTTACCTAAAGTGTTTTGGCGTTAGAGATATATAGAATGGTTAGCGGAGTTAATATAGCAATTGCAATTAAAACTACCCTAAAGATAATTATAGATCGACTTAAACTTCCTATTATCCCTATAATTATATGCACCGATTCATACTCCCTCTATAAGTGCTTGGTTAAGCTTGGTACTATAAAGGAGAAGCGCCTTATAATTGATATTATAGCACTTTATTAATCCTATAAACGGCGAGAACTCTTTAAGATTTAATAGATTAACGGTTAAGATAACCTAGTAGATGTAATAATAAAGGCAAACCCAAACAAGGCTCTAGAAACGTTTGTTAATATAAACACTTTATATATATGAGTTAAAGGTTGGGTTAAAAGGGAGTAGGAGCATAACATTCTGTAGACCCTAACTCAAACCAGCCAATCAGGATTTTCCATCCCCAGGATGGAAAATCGCTATTGGCTCGCTTACTACTAGCGCCTTGGCGGCCTACCTGTCTTTGCGTTATCTGCCAACTGCCGCATTATCGCATATTGTCGCATATTGTTTGGTATTGTCGCATATTATTTGGTATTGTCGCATATTGTTTAGTATTGTTATACACTGTCTGGTATTGTCGCATTCTGTCTGTTTGTCTATATATAGATGGCAACCATAAAAAGAAGAGTTGCCAGTGTTGGGAATAAGGCAAGCTGCCGTCACGCCAGGCATGTTGCCGTCACGTGCTGACGTGGCCCTAGCGTGGTGAGGAACCTTAAGTTCCTCACCCCTTTCCTTATTCCTATCAAAAAGAAGAACAATTATCATACTATCTACGAACCGTAGCTACGTGATATCCCCTTGTGTAACCAACACATATAGAGAGCTACAACCTATTAAAGTACTAGGAAAACCATAGGAAGTCATATTATAGGACTTTATTATTAAGTTACTAAAGTTAAAAGATCCTATTACAGGACAAGATTATAACGCGATTTTAGTAATAGTAGATAAGCTAACAAAGTGGGGATACTTTATAGTATGCACTAAAGAGATATTAGCAGAAGATATCGCTAAAATCTATATAAAGGAAGTATTTATAAGGCACAGAGCACCAAATAAGATTATATCGGATAGAGATCTAAGATTTATAATAGTATTTTAGAAAGTGTTTCTAGCAGAATAAGGGGTTTGCGCAGTAATATCTATAGCATATTATCCGCAGACGGACGGATAAACGGAAAGACTAAACTAGACACTAGAACAGTATCTAAGGCATTATATTAATCACGTATAAAATAATTGGGTATTGTTATTACCAGTAGCACAGTTTGCATATAATGCAACACCATAAGAAGGAATAGGGATATTACTATTTAAGGCGAACTACGGGTACGAACTAAGAACGTTATTATCACCACATTAAGTAAAGAAAATGAGTAGCACAGCTAAACAAAGAATAGAGACGTTAATGAATCTTTATGCAGACCTTACAGAAATAGCTAAACTAGTATAAAAACAAATAAAAAGGTACTATAATGCTAAGAGATCTAAGGGACTAGATCTTAAGGAGGGAGATAAAGTATGGCTACTATATAAAAATTTTAAGAGTTAACGACCAAGTAAGAAGTTGGACTATGTTAGACTAGGACCTTTTAAAGTTAAGTAAAGAATTTTATTAGTTATATATAAGTTAAACCTATTAGCTAAAATAAAGATCTACTCTGTACAATATATCGCAATACTAAAGCCAGCACATGGAGATATGGAGCCACTAGTTTATGAGGCAGACATATATAGAGGATAAGAAGAAGATGAATGGCAAGTTTTAAAGATCATCAGTTATAAGGACGTAGATGACGAAACGTAGTATAAAGTAAAGTGGGTAGGCTATAGTAAGACTACCTAGAAACCACTAAGCAACCTAAGGAATGTTATGGGAAAGGTATAGGAGTATCGGAAGAAAGCAGGTTAGGTAACGTTGATAAAAAAGGATTACTAAAGAATGAGTTACCTAAGGGGGATCTAAGAGGAGCAATTGCCGAGCTACTTGGAGTTGTTTCCCTTATAGGAGGAGAGCTAGTTCTTTTATTACCAAGTTCCTATAGACCTTGTTAGACCAGTTTCCACTCCTTGGAATGAACCTTCTTACAAACACGTTTAAGACGTTGAAAATAAGTATAAGCTAGACGTTGGGCTTTAAGAACGCGTGCGGACTCTTCTAAGGCATATTGGACTATAAGCAACGCTGAGGCTAGCTTACTATTAAGCTTCGCAGCGGTAGATTGAATATAAGACCCTATAACAAGTTACTTAGGGAACTTGAAGACTATTAAGAGTTATGGGATGCGCACACTTAGCGTTAGAAACAGAGCGAACGTTATAGGACGATTAAATGTTTGCTTTGGTGCACTTAGAATAGGAAAAGGGTTGCTGAGATAAGGGACTTGCTAACACAACGTAAACTAACCCCTCTTTTGCGCACCTAGAGCAGGGAATCGCCATTACTTTACTAAGTAACAGTATTGAGGAGACAGTACGCAGGCGGCGCTCTACCTAAGAAAGAGAAGAAGAAGCTTTAGGTATAATAAGCAAGGATATTAACCAGACTGATTAAACGGACATTATACCTCTAGTAGACAGCTTGGAGATATTAGGAATTTTCAAGGACGAAGATAAAGAGAAGGGAGATAGTGTTACAGACACTTTAAGTACAATGTTATAACTACTTAGAGAAGAGTTGGCGGAAGCTAGTTGGTTAATATAGGCATAGTCCAGGATGGAACCAGTAAAACTATATAATAAGGAATAGTAACCAAGGTCATGTGGCGTTAAACGTATTAACTATGTTAAACGGAAGGGACGTTATGTTTAATACAGACAACACGTACCTCATATACAAGAGAGGATTTCTTAGGTATATAGTTGTGTATTTAAAGGACCTTAGTCCCTACTGTAGATAGTTCTCTCCTTATAGTGAATCTTAGAATATAATTGGAGTTAATCTGTTAGGTAACCACTCCACCAGTTATTATTACGTTGTTAATTTGTTCTTACCTATATACTTAGCCCAATAATAGGACCTACTGTAGTTCCTGCTACAAGGTTCCGTTATAATTACTATGCCTATAACTGTCTTCTATAGCATATTCCTAACTATAATTAAGTAGCACTATATGGATATATTACACGGCTAACACTTAAATACTATTAGCTGATAGTAGAAGAGGTGCCTAACACTAATAAGCTAATATATACAGTAAATAAAGCAGAGATTCTAGAAGACTAAACTACTACCCTATTCTTAAAAAAACAAACACCGCCAGAACTATAAGTCCCCTATATATACCCGCTTAACCTAGGTTAGCTAATAAAACACCTAACTTTAAGTCACCTACCATATATATATATAACCACACATATAACAGCCAAGGGCGTTATAGCCAAGACCAAAACCAGAGCAATTAAGACCTCCCCCCTATAACGCCCAACCTTACATCTATCTCCCATGCGTACCGTGCAAGGCCGCCGCCTTATTTCCGCCCCCCTAGGCCAACTAAGCTATACCAGCCTAGCCATAGCACTGGAGAACCAGACACGCCCTAACCTAGACGACATTAAATGCACTTATACTGTTAATTTTACCCAGTTCTATAAATAAAAAGGCGTAAAGGTAATAAGAATCCATATGGCGGAGCTAGTAGAACTGGTTAAATAAGAAAAATACTAATAGCTGCTTAAGGAGCTACCCATAGGCCTAATAGAAGTACTAAACCTATTAGAAAGGTCTTTCCGCTAGCTAATAGAAGGCAACTATATAATAAAGGAAGCCTATAAAGTGCTACCCCCTTATTTCCATAACTTCCTTAAGATAAACCTAAAAACCAAGTCCAAGTTTCTACGCTAGAAGATAGTTAATACTAATATTAAAAAAATTCTAAAAAGCAAACCAGGATTAACCTATAAGGATATTTTACAATGCTTACTAAAAGAGCTTTATAAACATATTAAACACTTCCTCCCTAAGAATGTAGATAAGCTGCCCCCTTACCAATTATAGGACCACAAAATTAAGATTATACCAGGAAAGTAGGCCCCATACTATAAAAACAGACCACTCTTACCTACTAAACTTAGCTATGTAAAGAAGTGGATCAATAAGATACTGGATAAGGGTTTTATCCGCAAATTAACCTCACTAGCTACTATACCACTCCTCCTTGCAGTGAAACCTGGCGGCGGTGTATAAATCTACTATAACTACTAAGGCCTAAACATAGTTACTATTAAGAACCAATACCTACTACCACTAGTCCGTAAGACACTTAATGCACTCTATAGTGCTAAGTACTTTACTAAGCTTAATGTAATTGCTATATTTAACCAGATCCAGATTACAGAAGGCTATAAGTGGCTTACAGCATTTATTACCCGGTTTGGACTCTATAAAATACTAGTTACACTATTTAGTCTCTATAACACACCCGCCACATTTTAAAACTATATTAACTATATTTTACACAACGCCCTTAACAACTACTGCACTATGTATCTTAATAATGTCCTTGTCTTCTTAAAAACACGCGTTAAGTATATAAAATATATAAATAAAATTATCCAGAGATTTGGTAATGCTAGACTCCAGATTAACATTAATAAGTTTAAGTTTTATGCTACCAAAACAAAATACCTTAGCTTAATTATCTTAACTAATGGCATAACTATAGACCCTAAGAAGGTGTAGGCCTTATAGGAATAGAAGGACCCAACATTAGTTAAGGAACTATAGTAATTTCTTGGCTTCGCGAACTTCTACTAACAATTTATTTAAGGCTATTCTAAGGTAGTTAAGCCTATAACTAGGCTACTAAAAAAGAGCATTAGCTGGTTATAGGGCCCTAATTAAGCATAGGCATTCCAGACTGTTACGGACAGCTTAAGTACGATGTTACGACTACTTGGGGAAGAGTTGGCAGAAGCTAGTTAGTTGATACAGGCACGGTCCAGGATGGATCTAGTGGAACCATATAATGAGGAATAGTAGCTGAGGTCACGTAATGTAATCTGTGTGATCTGTGTAATCTGTATAATCTGTGGACAGAGTAGATAGAGTAGACAGAGTAGACAGAGCGAAGGGATTTCTTAGGCGTATGGTTGTGTATTTAAAGGACCACAGTCCCTACCTAGATAGTTCTCTTTTTATAGTAAATCTCAGAATATAATTAGAGTTAATCTGTTAGGCAACCACTCCACCAGTTATTATTACATTATTAACTTATTATTTATACCTACATACCCAGCCTAATAATAGGACCCACTATAGTTCCTACTATAAGGTTCCATTACACATTCACTACTAAGGTTACAGTATTAAATACTAAGAAGTTAAACAATATGCCACCTAAAGCACCAGTTGCAGTGTTATTAATAGCAGCTATAACCTTAGGATTAGGAGACACTAGTATAGTAGATACTAACTTATAGATAATTATAAGAGGTCAGTTATAGGAAATGGTTAATTACTTATAGGACAATAATAGGATACTTAAGGAACGCATTAATAGAATTAGAGTAGCTAAGGTTAAGTTACCTTTAATTAAATAATTCTTAGGGGAGAAGTTAAAGCTTAAAGAATTTCTTATATAGATGCATTTTAAGGTAATACAAAAAAGAGCTAAGCTAGCAATACCTACAGATCAGGTAGTATATGCGGGATTATTCTTAATAGGAAGGGCACTAGAGTAGTTTAAACCTTACCTTACTAAGATATAAGTATATAGTATTACAACTACTAACTAGGACGTATGGTATATATTTGCAAGCTAGAACGGATTTATGGAAAGGTTAATATAAATATTTAGTAACCTAAAGGCGTCCACTATAGCAGAGCATAAACTTTAGAACCTAACACAACACACTTTAGCAATTGAGTATATAACACAGTTTCAGACGTTAGCTATATAGGTTAAGTGGAATAATAAGGCGCTTATAGCACAGTATAAACAGGGACTTAAGGCTAAAGTCTAGGACGTAATTATTCTAATAAAAAATGCGGACACACTAAGGAATTTAATTAATTAAGTAATTAAGATTAACAATAGGATCTACTAAAGGGAGTAGGCTAAGAAAGGTTAAGACAGAGTTCTATAGTTATATAAGGCATAGAGTATACAATAACAGATATAGAGTTAAAAACTATAAAATGGCGCAGAGCTAATAGACCTAAGTAGTACTAAAGAAACTTAAAAGAGGGAAAAGAAACTATAGAAACCTAGAGGTTAAGGATCTAGTAATTAAAGGACCAAGGAGTAGAGGCTAAACTAGGGATCTTAGTAATAGAAGACGTTTAGGCAGACTCTATAGCAAAGTCAGTGGTTTAGAAATAGAGCTTATATAAATTATAGAAAATAGGGTTATTTTGCCAGAGACTACAAAGGTAGTTAAAGTAACTACGCAGTAAAGGGAACCAGACTAGTAGGAGACATGTATATATAGAGGGATAATAGTGCACTACAAGGAATAAAAGAATGTTCAATTAATAGTTTTGCATTTTATTATAACAATGCATATTAAATTTATAAGGACGCTAAGTATAGCGTAAGCTATTGGCTATAGGAGCCATTATTATCTAAGTTTAGAGGAACCAATAAACTAGCTTATAGATTAGACATTAAAGATAACAAGTTTAATATAGGCAAAGCATTTACCAATAATAAGGCAATAAAGGCAGCTTACTGGGAGTATATAAATCTTAAAGAAGTTAAAACAGAAGTAGAGGCTAAAACTATTACTAAGCAAGGTTCAGTAACGGGTATTATAACACCATTAAATACAATTTCCATTGCTTTATAAGATAATAGGAGCAACGTTTAAAAGAAACTAGGTAAGTAAACAACTACTAGTGCCAGCTTATTACTTAATAAAGGCAAAAGGCTATAGGCTTAAGACTTTTAAGACAAGATGTAAGACACTTAAGACTTTTAAGATAAGATAATATATACCTAAGGACCTATAATAGACGATAACTAATGGAATAGGGCTATAACTTAGTTTAGTAATATATAAATAAGTATAGGACGCAAGTTTAAGAACTATAAGTTTAGGGAATAAATAAGAACATCATTTCCAGGTAAACGCAATGTTTAGCCTAAAAATTAAAAAGTTAATACTAAAATTAAGAAGTAAGACAACTTCTAGGATCTAGCTATAAGACACAGAAAGTAAGAAACTATAGATAAGTTTAGAATAAGAATTATTGCATAGCAAGAGCAAAAACTAGACTAGAGATCTAGCATGTTAAACCGTACTAGGGACAAAGCACCTATATAAAGAATTACTAATAGGCTAAGTATAGGGACACCTAAGGTAAAGTGGTTAGATAAACTAGAACAAGAAGAGGATCTAGATATCCCAACCAGATTTAAAGAAAGATATACTAAAGGATATCACAATATAGTAATAACAAGGTACTTTCTTATAGATAAACTATATACACTAAACCAGTTATATAGAAAGTAGTATAGGCAATAATATAATAATAAATAGAAAGACTTTTATATATAGCTGAACAAAAAGGTAGTCTAAGACCAACCTATTATAGAGAAACGTATAAGTTATATTAAAAGAGTATTAATTATAACGTTAAGGAACCTAAGAGAGGGATCTAGGGACTAGAGAAGCAAGTAGTAAATCTTAGTACCTATAGCAGAGATATTAGTGGTTAGGTTAACTAGGTATAGGTTTAAACTTAAGAGCGAAGATAAGCTAAGAGTTAACCTAAAACATGCAGCGCATTATACACTATTGTGGATAGCTTATATGGATAATATATGTAATATATATAAAGCACCTAAAGATAAGAACTGGAAGTACTTAGTAAGGATATATTAGGCACTAAAGGAAAAGCGGTTTAAAGATACCAAATATATATATAGATAGCACCTAGTAGAAGTGTAAAGCTAAGGGGACTTAACACTTTAACTAGGAAGATTCCTTACAGAAGAATGCCTAGACAGATAATAGTGGTGGGAGTGCCTAGAAAATACTTATTTATAGCATATAGAGGAAAAGAAACAAACTAAGTATTGGCCTAAGTTAGACTAAGTATAAGTAGGATCTAGCAGCTAATAGTTGGGAAAAGGGGAGGTGTATAGGACCAGAGAGAACCAGTATTAGAGCCTTAGACCTTTAAAGGAATTTAAGAACAATACCTAAATTTATAAATTAAGTGGTAAGATTAGCAGTTTAAGGCATTAATAGATAGTGGAGTAATAAGGAACTATATATTAATAGTAACAGTGGAAAGAATAGGGTTACTATATAGACAAAGGGAACACCTATATCTGCTTATAATAATTTTAGGAGACCTAATAGCCTATAGAGGAGGCATTATTAATCTTAAAACAGGACCTATTTAGTTAACTATTAAAGGGAGATAGGTTAGAATGTCTTTTAATATCTTACCGTTGGGACAGGATAAGGTAATACTAAGAATACCTTAGTTATAGGAATATAATCTAAAGATTAATTGGGTTATAGGTTAGGTCAATATTAGAGATACTTAACGACATAAGATATAATAATAGACTAAGTTAGTATAGTACCAGGTCGGAGCAATATATAAAGAGACTAAGCGAAGCTTAAGTTATATACCAAGAAGATACCATAAGTATAGTAAAAAGTTATAGTTACTAGAAAGCAAAAAGCTATTAGAATATGCAGTATAGGACTATAAAACAGAGTTAGAACTAGGAATAAGTCTAAGGTTCTTTTTAATATATAAGCTTACTAAAACAGAGTTAGTAGTACTTAAGGAGTTTATCTAGGAGAACTTATAAAAGGGATATATTAGACCATTACAGTCGTTAGCAGGATATCCAATACTGTTTATTCTAAAGAAAAATAGAAAACTTAGGATGTATATAGACTACAGACAGTTAAACAGCATCACTAAAAAGGATAGGTATTCTTTACCCTTAATTAGTAAAATCTAAGATAGGATAGGCAACGTATAAATCTTTATAAAGATAGATCTAAGATGGGCGTACCATTAAATTAGGATTAAAGAAGGCAATAAATAGAAGGCAGCTTTTAGGTCAAAGGAAGGACTATACAAACCATTAGTTATGCAATTTGGGCTTATAAATGCACCAGTAACGTTCTAAAAGCAAATTAATAGTATATTAGGAGAATACCTTAATGAGTTTATTATAGCATATCTTAATAATATTATTATTTACTTAGACAGTAAGGAAGAACATGGAGAATATATTAAATAGGTCTTAAAGAGACTATAAGAGGAATAGATACTAGTAGCAATTAAGAAATATAAGTTCTTTATAAGGAAGACCAATTTTATAGGATTTATTATTAAACTAGGAAAAATCAACATAGACCTAAAGAAGGTAGAAGCTATAGTAGATTAACAAGAACCAGAGAACATTATATAGTTAAGGTTATTTTTAGGGTTTTATAATTACTATAGGAGGTTTATAACACAGTAGTTAAAGAGTATTAAGCCATTTACTTAATTAACAAAAAAAGAGGAACTGTGGATATAGGGAATAAAGCAAAAGAAGTTGTTTAAGGAACTTAAGGAGTTATTTACCCAGTAACTAATCCTTAAAATCTATCAACTAAAGCTAAAGACGGTTATTAAGATAGATGTATTAGACTTCGCACTAGGAGCATATTTGCTATAAAAGCATTTAGACATATGGCATCCAGTAGCGTACTATAGTTAAAAGATAACACCACTAGAGTTAAACTACAATATATACAACAAGGAGTTGCTAGGTATAGTTACAGCACTTAAGAAATAAAAAGCATTCTTACAAGGCATAGAGAAACCATTTATAGTTAAAACGGACTATAAGAACCTTACAGGATTCCTAATAATAAAGGAACTTAACTAAAGATAGGTTAGATAGGCGGAAATGCTTATAGAATACCATTTTAAGATTTAGTATACCAAGGGTACAGATAACGCACAAGTAGATGCTCTAAGTAGAAAGGCTAAACTATAAAATAATAAAAAGCTATTAGGAGCTTTGTTACAAAAAGACAAAGATAGGTTAATTAGGTATAATTATCTAAGGATAGCCGCAATATAGGAAAGTTAAGTCTATAAGTTATTAAAGAGTAATTAAACCTAGAAGATCTAGGAAGTATAGCTTAAGGATCTAGACTTAGGGCAATATAAAAATAGAGAAGCTACTTATATTTTAAGGTTAGTTACAGAGGAGTTTATAAAAGAGTTTTATAAGGGAATAATATAAGGACATAATAGAGCTACAGGCTTAGTATTAAGACTTTAAAAGGAGTATATTATTTAAGGAATCTGGGGACTAGTAAGATAAGTTATAAAGGAATATCTAGGTTGCTAAAGAAATAAACTAATAAGGCATAAGCTATATAGAGGGCTACAACCTATTAAAACACTAGAGAGACTATAGGAGGTTATATTATAGGACTTTATTATAAAGTTACTAAAGTTAAGAGATCCTATTACAGGGCAAGATTATAATGCAATCTTAGTAATAGTAGACAAGCTTATAAAGTAGGGATACTTTATAGCGTGTATAAAGGAGATATTAACAGAAGATGTCGCTAGAATCTATATTAAGGAAGTATTTATAAGGTATAGAGCACTAAGCAAGATTATATTAGATAGAGATCTAAGATTTATAGCAGCATTCTGGGAGGTATTCTTAGCAGAATAAGGGGTTTGCGCAGCAACCTCTATAGCATATTATCCATAGACAGATAGTTAAACAGAAAGGTTAAACTAGATACTAGAACAGTATCTAAGACACTATATTAATTACATACAGAATAATTAGGTATTATTATTACCAGTTATATAGTTTATATATAATGTAACACCACAGAAAGGAATAGAAACATTACTATTTAGGGCGAATTATGGGTATAAACCAAGAACATTATTATTGCCACATTAAGCAAAGAAAACTAGTAGCACAGCTAAGCAAAGAATGGAGACCTTAATAAATCTTTATACAGACCTTAAAGAAACAGCTAAACTAGTACAAGAATAAATAAAAAGGTACTATAATGCTAAAAGATCTAAGGGACTAGATCTTAAGAAGAGAGATAAAGTATAGCTACTATATAAAAATTTCAAAAGTTAATAACTAAGTAAAAAATTGGACTATATTAGGCTAGGACCTTTTAAGATTATACAGAGAATCTCACTAGTTACATTTAAGTTAAACCTACTAGCCAAAATAAGAATCTATCCTATACAGCATATTATAATACTAGAGCCAGCACGTAGGAATATTAAGCTACTAGTTTATAAGGAAGACATATATAGAGGACAGAAAGAAGATAAATAGCAAGTTTTAAGGATTATTAGTTATAAGGACATAGATAATAAAATATAGTATAAGGTAAAGTGAATAGGCTACAGTAAGACTACCTAGGAACCACTAAGCAACCTAGAGAACGCTATAGAAAAGGTATAGGAGTATTAGAAAAAAGCAGGTTAGGGAGTATTAAAAAAGGATTACTAAAAGACGAGTCACCTAAGGGGGACCTAGGAGGAGCAACTACTACATTACTTAGAGTTATTTTCTTCTCTAGAGATGTTACTCTCTTATTACCTAGCTTAGACAGACCTTATTAAATAAGTTTCCACTCCTTAGAATAAACCTTCTTATAAACCTTCTTAAGATGGGTTAACTAAGTAAAAGTAGCCTATTAAGCTTTAAAGGAGCGATACTGAGCCTTAAGGGCTAGGGCAGTCTCCTTAGATAAGCGATAAAGTTTAGTGTAAGTAGCGGCCAACTTAGACTTAAGCTTTACAGCAGCAGATTAAATGTAAGACCCTATAATAAGTTACTTAGGGAACTTAAAGACTATTAAGAGTTATAGGACGTGTATACTTAGCGTTAGAGATAGAGCGAACGTCGTAGAATAATTAAATATTTGCTTTTATGCACTCTAAATAAAAGGAGGGTTACTAGGATAAAGGACTTACTAACGCAATATAGACTAACCCCTTTTTTACATAATAAGAACATAAAGATAGCATTATCTTACCTAATAATAATATTACAGCAATGGTATAAGACTAGCAAGCTATAGAAGAAGAGGCCAAAGGCTTAGAAACCTTTAAAGGCATAATAAGTAAGGATATTAACTAAGTTAATTAGACGGACATTATACCCCTAGTAGACAACTTAGAGATATTAGGAATCTTTAAGGACGAAGATAAAGAGGAGGGAGATGGTATTATAGACAGCTGAAGTATAATGTTATAACTACTTGGGGAAGAGTTGGTAGAAGCTAGTTAGTTAATATAGGCACAGTCCAGGATGGATCCGGTGGAACTATGTAATGAGGAATAGTAGCCGAGGTCACGTGATGTAATCTGTGTAATCTATGTGATCTATGTAATCTGTGTAATCTATGTGATCTGCGGACAGAGTAGATAGAGCAGACAGAGCAGACAGAGCGAAGGGATTTCTTAGGCGTACGGTTGTGTATTTAAAGGACCACAGTCCCTACCCAGATAGTTCTCTCTTTGTAGTAAATCTCAGAATATAATTAGAGTTAATCTGTTAGGCAACTACTCCACTAACGTCGCACCCCAGGAGGCGAGCCACCCCCCCAAGCGAGCCACTTGCACCTAGATTTCCATGTATTAATAATAAACTCCACAACGCCTATAAATTAAATCTAAATAGCCCAAATTAAAGCGACTACGCTTCTTATTACAAAAGAAAACGGCTTGGAAGTTTTTAAGCATGCTGTGGGCGTGATTTTGCACCTGGCGTCGGCCAATTGTATGGCTTACCCCCATATTCCTCTGAGGCCCCCTTCCAGATCAATATACTATTAAAATGAGTATTTATAGGCTGGGGGTTACACCAAAAGACGTGCGCAAAGGATGCCCAGTCTTAATTATATTTGCCAGGGTTTAATACTGCTTTAGTATATAAAGCAACGTTAAGCTCTGGTAGAGATGTCCCTTCCTTATACTCCTTTTAAACCAACTTTTGGGTAGTAAGCTCTTACTGCGCCAGATCCTTTGCCTTTAATCTATTAACGTCATCCTGGGTAAGGACTCTACCTTTACTTAGGAGTCTCCTGCTACTTTCCTTATTAATTTTAAACTTCTGAAACTTCTTATTCTCCTCTCTCTGTATATGCGCATTAGCGGCAAAGCCTATAGCAGCTTTAAACAGCTTTTTAAGACGCTGCTGTATAGGAGACTTAAGCATACCGTCTGATCGCTCAGTGGTTAATTTGGTGATTTGGTTTTGTAGAGATTTAAGGTCCTTTACCATCTTGGGTGTCTTAGGCGTCTTTAGGAGTTAAAGGCTTATATTTATAATTAATGGATCCATTTCTAGGCCTGTAGAGTCCTCTATGTGTAGTAGAGTTTTTAAAACAGTAGTAGGATTATATGGCAGAAGACTAGTAGCTTTCTAGGCGTTGTAAATGGTCTCGTAGGTAAACGCCTATACACGCGCAACTGGGTAGAGCTTTATAAAATACTCCTTATTAATCCCTACATGGCTATATTAACAGAAGTTGTCTACCTATATACTGTAGTAGTACTAAAGAGGTCCAAAGCAGCCTATATCTAGTGGCTGAAGCTTATACGTTAAATAAGGTGGTAGAGCCACTAGAATAATTTTGCGTGATAGTGTATACTAAATAAACTGCCAGGTAAGGTGGCTTAAATAATTATCCATTAAAAGCATACGGTAGCTTTAAATATTGCCCTTAACATCCTCTATAAGGTGCCTAGTATGCTTATCATAGTGCTTAATGTAGTGTATACCCAGCGAGTTGTCCGTCCAGCCACTCTTTAAAAGCGCGTAGGTATATCCACAAACCTATTTATTTTCCTTAGTAATTTAATACCAAGCCTCCTAGTATTGCTCCCCCTTCTAAATTAAGAATGGAGGCAGATAAGAGCCGTTAGCATTAACTGTCTCTATTATAGAGACTAACTCCCGTAATCCTAGGTGTTAAACAGACTAATTCTTTAACCTCTCCTTACTGTTTCTACCTAAAATAATTACCTAAGCTATTGCTGCAATACCTAGCATAACACCTTTTTTGTCAAAGTTGGATATAAATTTAAAGTGCCTAATCCAATATTTGTTTTATACGCCTTAAAAGAACTTAAACCAATTATTAATAACAACTGGATTATCATTCCAGGCCCTCTGGCAATCCAATTAATGACTTATTATAGTCTCTAGCCCGTGGCGTTGTAGAAATCTCTCCCCCTAATGCTTGCCTACTACCCTGCCTTCTGCCAAGAATAAGCCCGCCATTGTAGGAAGCATATTAACCTTTATTGGAAGGCCCCAAGACTGACATTTGTGTATCCATTAAACAATTTAATCTTCCTAATAAGGATGTAGTATGGTCTTATAAGCTAGGTGTTAGGGGAGACGCCTAGCATGGCGATGTATAATGGTGTATCGTGGTAGGCTGCGGACGTTGGAGGCTTTGTGAATTAACGGCTTGACGCCCAAATTAAAGTCTTATATAGCTTTTTGTATGGTGGCTTTGGCTTTACAAGAACTCAATTTAGGAAGTGACATATTGATTTATACAATAAATTTTCAATTTGGGTGTAATTTGGCAGTGGAAGAAGAAGAGCGCGTACAGACGCGTGTGGCTCGCTTGGGAGGGTGGCTCGCTTCCTGGGGTGCGACGTTAGTTGTTATTACGTTGTTGACTTATTGTTCATACCTACATACCCAGCCCAATAACAGGACCTACCGTAGTTCCTGCTACAAGGTTCCGTTATACAGACCCTAAAAACAGCGTTTACTACAGCACTAGTCCTAGCGTATTACAACTATATAAAGAAGACTGTGGTAGAGATAGACGCCTTAAACTAGGCTTTAGGTGGAGTACTCTATTAAGCTAATAAAAGTAATAAGCTTAAGCCAGTTGCATTCTTCTCTACTAAGCACTCAGCCCCTAAATGTAACTATAAAATATATAATAAGGAGCTCCTAGCAATTATTAAGGCACTAAAAGAATGGCGTCCTAAACTACAAGGAACTAAGCAGCTGTTTGAAATTATTATAGACCATAAGAACCTCTAGACCTTTATAATAATAAAATAACTAAACCAGCGTTAAGTCTGCTAGGCTAAGTTCCTTTCCTAATTTAACTTTGTTATTACCTATAGGCCCAGCACTAAAGCCATAATCCTAGACGCTCTTAGCCGCCTCCTAGGTGTTGCACTTGCTAATGCTAATAATGAATATCTATAACACCAAGACCGCGTTGTCTTACTACTAAAGAAAGTTAACCTTACTATCCTAGAAGAACTACTAAGCAAATCCCAAAACTAGAGCATTAAAGACTTTATTATAGTAATGGACCTAAAGCCTAAGAAAAAAACCCTTAAGGAGCTTATTAAGAATGTCTATAAAGAGAATAAACTTACTAGGAATATATTGGCTGCGCTACGCAAATGGGAAGACTATAAAGTATGCTGTTAGCCTAAGCAGATTAGGAAGCTGCTCCGCTATAATAAATCTAAATGTTTAATTGTTAATGGCCTAATCTACTATAGGAATTAAGTATTTGTCCCTAATTTACCTAAACTCTAACTAGAAGTTGTATACTATACGTATAGTTTAGGCCCTACAGGTTACCTAGGCCGCATTAAAACACTAGACCTCCATAATTGAACATATTAGTAGCTAGGTATTTTATAGTTTATAGCTACCTTTGTAAAAAACTACGCTCTCTACTTCTATATAAAGACCCCACACTTAGCACCGCCTAGTTTTCTAAAACCACTAGAACTACCAGTCCACCCATAGACCAATATCTCTATTAACTACATTATTAACTTGCCTAAATGCCTTTATAACGGCAAAATATATAAATATATCTTTGTTGTTATTAACCGCCTAATAAAGATAAGACGCTTTATTCCTGTTACTAGCCTAGATACTAAGGAGCTTATTAAAGTATTTATCTATACTATCTATAAGTTATATAGCGCCCTAAATACCATTGTTTCTAACAGAGGCTCTTTATTCATTTCTAATTTCTAGCGTTACCTAAACCAGCGCCTAAAGATAACCCTAAGCCCTAGCTCCGCATAGCACCCTAAAATGGATAGTTAAACCAAAATTATTAATGCAGTAATGAATAAGTACCTACATGCCTTTATAAGCTTTACCTAAGATAACTAGGTAGATTGGCTCCCCCTTGCCAAGTTTGCTATAAATAACTAGGTTAATAAGACCACGGGAATCTTACCGTTCTTTACTAACTATAGCTATAACCTACATCTAGGCGTTAAACCAGTAGGCCCCTAGCTATTAGCCCTGTCTGTATATGTAAAGGAGTACCTATAAGCTAATACTATTACTAACCGCTTTAAGCGCATCTTAACCTAGCTTAAAGCCCTAGCTTATATCTCCTAGCGATAATATAAAGATAATACTAATATAAAACAAGACAAAGGTATAATATTTAAAAAGGATGACATGGTTATAGTTAGCCTTAAAAATATAAAGACTAACTAGCCTAAGAGGAAGTAGGATAATAACTAGGACGGACCCTAGCCTATCCTAGCTGCCTATAAAAAAGCAGTTATAGTTAACCTCCTAGACCACATCCATGTTAATAAGTCTTTCTATACTTTAAAAGTCCACCTCTAGTTCCCTAAAGAGATCTCTAGTTAAGCACGCATTAATAAAAAGAAACATTATAATGTTATAGGTAGGATAGCCAAAAGGGATAATAACGGCAATATTATAGATAAGTAGGAATTTAAAAAGATCCTTAATGTACATAATAAACAAATGGACAAGTATGGCTTAATATACTGTATTAAATGGAAATATTATAATAAGAAAACCTAGGAACCTAAGAAATTCCTAAAAGGGTATAAGCGCGCACTACTAAAGTTCTATAAATAACACCCTAAAAAGCCAAGACCCCTAGACTGGGTATAAAATAAGGAAGAGCTACGCTAAGGCCGTAGTTAACTATAAAGATAATTTATAGTGGTTAAGATCTTATGGAACTTTAACCGCCGGTTAGAGTTATCTAATTAATTTTCCATGCCCGGCATAGAAAATTGCTATTAGCTTAGTTAAGGGCAGTAAGCAGAAGTGACATCTTTGCAATAAAAATAGGTTACTTGTTTAGTTTAGGGACCAAACCTTCTAGGGAGGGGAGTACTGTTACGGCACTATCCTAACGCATACTGTCTCATACTGTCTTATACTATCTTGTACTATCTTGTACTATTTCCTACTATTAGCTGGCCCACCACTAGCGCCTTAGTGGCTGCCACTACTATTTATATACAATACCCCCTTTTACCTCCTTCTTCTCTTTATACCACAATGTAGTTATTTAGCCTATTAGCATTATAGCACTGTGACATTTTATGCCTAATCTAGAACAGGCCTTTAAGTAGTAGGTCTATATATATTAAAGAAAGGTTAGATTACTACTCTACGCCACCTATATTATATAACCTAACGCTACTTAAGCCTTAAGTAAGCTTATAGAATTCCTTTATAATCTATCGTCCCTATATAAAACCATAGTTAATTAAGTAATTGCATACCTGTATTAAATGAGAACCCTTATAATTAAATACTTAAGTAGGAATATTGGAAGTTAGATTATTATCCAAGTAAGCGACGCTATATTTAGCAATAATCCTATTAGTTAGAAGAGCACCAAAGGCTTTATATTTTTACTATTTAGGGAAGTAATTAACTAGCGCTTTATTAAGCAGAAGACTATTATAATATTAAGTACTAAAGCTAAGCTTAAGGCTCTATTAAATGCAGCTACTAAATTAATTTGGTAGTAGCGCTTCTTTTAAGATATACAACTCTATATAAATAAGGAGTATATAATTGGCTGCGATAACTAACAGACAATTTAACCGCTTACTAAAAATAGATCTTAGTTAAATATAAAGCTTCGCTATATAGATATCTACTAGCACTAGCTTTGCTAAGAAGTTTAGAAAGGCTTAATTGTAATTAAGTGGGTTCCTATTACTAATATAACGGCTAACGGTTTTATAAAGACCCTATTAAGGCAGAAGTATAAAAGCTTTATTTAACAACTAAATTTAATTAATATTAAGACTCTATTATAGTTAAATTTAATTATACTATTTAACCTATTTGCACAATTTCCTTATGAAGTTTTTCCTTTAAATGGTTTCTATTTGGTTTAACACTATAGATATTTCCTATTTAGGTATATCTAGCTAATTACCACCCAGCCGATTAGCTGGGGGGGTGTGGTGACCCAAATTAGGTCCTTACTGCCCCGACTCAGCTACCTACCTATTGACTTAGTCATTGAGTTAGTTATTGACTTGGTTACCTACCCCGTCTTGACTTGGACACCTACTTCTTGTTTCTATTGCCACCCCCTACCCTCCTTCTCTTTCCTTTCCTACACCGTTTCTTATATATATATAGAGGTCTTAGAACCACATTTCAACAGACAGAGTCCTCATTCAATTCTTATGATCGGTGCATGGACATCCGATTGACAATAAGGGCCCGAAGACTAGACTCCATCTGAAAATTCCATCTGTGAGGTTTTTCCTGCTACCACTTCCACAATTCCCTTGACTTTTCCCAGCGGCCCGACGTAATCAACCCCGGAAAACTCCACATAACAGCGGCTAGGTTCCGGTATCCTGTAGAGACTGTTGAAGTGCCTTAAATATTTGTGGAAAGCATGTTCTAGTACTAGATTTAGGACGGCAGCGGCTGTCCGTGCATTATAACATTAACAGTTATCTAAAGAAATTTGGTGAGACTGTGCGACCCTATTTAGACCTAGTTCGGTGAAGCGCCTATACCATCGTATAGGCCTCGTAAAGCCTTATAGTCTCGTATAATCGTCATAGAGTCACATATCTTGGTTGAATCGTTCATCTTATTTTAGAATATCTTCGAACTATGGCTAGGGCCATGCGAGGGGCCAGAACAACCCTTAAAGGTCTAAAAAACTGGGGCGCCTATGGATAGGTAAGCTTATAGGCCACCTAAGGCTCAGAGCCGTTAGTGGCCATAGGCTCCCACATAACCTAGGCCATAGTAGGCTGTCTATATCGTGATAGTAACTCCTTAGGGGTGGTAATTAATTTTTAGTGTTACAAGAGCTTGGTGCAGAGCTTCTATACACAGAGCCTTCATATATTATATATAGAAACCTCTCCACCGCGAATTCCCTTATAAACGATGTCTTCTGGCGCCCTTTACTACCTTCTGCCGGAGCACCTCTCTTAGAAGTTGGAGCAATAATAGCTGGTCGTAATATTTAGTTATAGTAGAGGAGTATTATATATAACGTCACTAGGAGGGGGTAGTGTTTTAGTTAACATGTGACTGCCCCTCCCTACCCCCCTCCTCCTCCCCCTATAGTAAGCCGAACGGTAGAGGGAGCAAATAGCCTCAGAAATCAATGCATTGGCCGGAAGAACAATTTTGGTCGTGCGGGGGTGGTAGATGGCGTCTATACCGTGGGTGTAGAACTTCGTAGTCTCTTCACCAAACTGGGCCTTAGTCATGAAGAAAGGTTGAATTGACGTACGTATCCAAGAAATGTTTTATCCCAGTGAATGTGGTTTAGTGATCTATTTAGACTGGCGTGGCGTAGATCTAAGGTCCAAATGCTCCAGTCCAAATCCAATACACCATACCTAAATAGGAATAATAGTAGCCCATATAGGCTAGCCCACCATTTTGGGTCCAATTGGCGCGAGTGTTCGCGCCTGTCCAAATAGATCACCACAATGTGGTTGGGATAAGCACCCCCAGACTGCGCTCGTATTTCAGGCAAATAGAGCAACATATATTCTTGTTGACTGTCCTTTGACAGTAAAATCCAGGATTGTTAAAGAGCTGTAAACAGCGTGGTTTAAAATCAGCCAATCAGAGGAAATAAAATTATCGGCATTTACCGGGATTTTAGTTTTTAGCTAATAAAATAAAATTTAATTTCCGAGAGCCCTTTTTATTAGCAACCCTACCAAGGCATAAGTATAGCAAGGAAGACGCATACGGGCCTATACAATTGGATTGTCTATTAATAAGGATTTAAAGCTAGAAAAAGGAAAGGAGAAGGAGGGTAGCGCCACTTAATGTTTTATATAATCCTTTAGTTACATAACTGCAACTGTGTCCGCTATAATCTACTATTTTCCACCAGCACTATAACACTTTTATTTACTTAAGATTCTACTCCATAACCAATTCTTAGAGCACTTTACCTTCTTAATATTTTCTACCCTAAGCTGCATTCTCTCCTAAGATATTATACAACATGCTCCTAAGAAAACTTTCTCTAGTTTGTTACTTATTACTAGTATTAATAGAATATTAATCGCCATTAATAAGAGCCTTAGCCATTATTACTATTATTAATCCTAGCACCACTAATTAAGAGCTAATATCCCTAAAATTGGATATAGTAGCTCGGCGATATAGTTCTTATATTTATTCTGGCTTTATAGCTAAGTAAAAAAGTAAAGGTCCTTAAGAATCTTATTAAGATAGTCTATATTCTCTTTTAGCTTTAGAATCTTATTATATAATATAGTAGTATTTGTAACCGACTACCGGTACCATGCTGTTGTCGACCCAAGATCGGACTTGCTTACTACCGTCTCACTACCTCAGCTGCTTACCCCTGCATATCTCACCATTTCAGCTGCTTACCCTTGTAATTCTTGCCACCTATCTCTATTCCCTGCATCTTCCTTATATATATATAGAGACTCTAGAGCTACATTCAAAATCAAGTCGCTCACTCAATTCTCCCACACTTGCACTGTTACAGTATTTAGGGTAGAAGGATTATCTCCTCTATACTTTATCTCCTAGAGAGCCTTAACCCTATTAAGTGCGGGCTTCTACTACTTTTTTTCTTAGTTTAACTTAATATACTTTATATAACAACTTAGGTAAAGAATAATTGCAGTAGCGTATAAGGGGGAATTGTCTGACTTAAGGTAATTGTTGGTCACACAGGGTGACTCACCAATAACGACTACTTGAGTAGGTTACAGTAATGTTGGTTAATATTGCTTCTTAATTGGAATGAGGAAGGGCAAGGAGCTTAAGACTCCTTGCCACGCTAGTGCCGCGGCGTCACATGACAACCGCTTGCCTAATTCCTGACACTAGCAACTCTTCTTTTGTGGTTGCTATCTATATATAAATACTGCTTGACTAGCGTAATAAATATCAATCCTCCTTACTTACTATTGCTATTATAATATAAGTCTTGCTGTCCTAAAATTTGCCTCTTAGCATATAGTGCTTTCTTACTTGGAGTCGCGGGTGGATATTGTGTTAGGGCCGCTAAGGCGCTAGTTATAAGCAAGCTAATAGCGATTTTCCATACTGGGTATAGAAAATCCTAATTAGCTGCTCTTGAATTGCTACATCTCCTACTCCCTTTTAACCCAACCTTTAACTTATATATGTAGAGTATTTGTGTTAACAAACGTCTCTAGTGCCTTGTTTGGGTTTGCCTTTGTTATTACATCTGCTAGGTTGTCTTAGCCATTAATCCACTAGATCTTAAAGAGTTCTTAACGCTTATAGGATTGCTAAAGTACCATAATATCAATTATAAGACGCTTCTCCTTTGTGGTATTAAGCTTGACTAAATACTTATAGAGGGAGTATAAGTTGGTGCATACAATTATAGGAATAGTAGGGAGTTTAAGCCGATCTGTAATTATCTTAAGGGTAGTTCTAATTGCAATTGCCATATTAACTCCACTAACCATTCCATATATCTCTAATACTAGAACGCTTTAAGTAATATACTTGCTCTTAGTTAAGCTCTAATGGATAAGGTTGCTATAAATTGTGAAGTTATTCTCTCTAGTAGATTCGTTTGTAATAATAATCTTATATCCTAGCTAGAAGCTAAAATCTTTATTATTTATAAATAATCCATTAATAAATATAAAGAGCTTAGTGGTAGGAAGGTTAATAGGCACATAGAGTAGTCCCCAATTAAGATGATTTATTTGCTAGTAAAGACGTTTATTTAGGGCAAGGATGTCCTCCTTAGTTGGTTCCTGGTATTAAGTGGTAATAAAGAGATTAAAGGAAGCCTTGGGTTAATAGATAGAAGCAATATAAGCTTTATAAGCGTATTACTCCACATATCCTTACTTTAGAGAATTAATGTTAACAATATTAATTTTCTTGCCTTAACCTTTCTGGTATAAAGCAATAGAATCCTTATTTAGGGAGAGGATGCATCTATTAAAGAGCAGTAGTGTTATTAAGTTAAGTCTTTCCTTTGGCTTTACTATAAGATTTGCCTTTACTAGCTCATCTTCTTTAAGAGCTAAGAATTGGCCGTCTCCTAAGATAATTATATTATCAGTTTGCATACCAACAATTCTAAATGGAGTTCCTATAGTTGTAATAAGGAAGTAGGGGTTAAATATAGAAATAGTTATTAAAAGCTTCTCTTTATAGTGCTTGCTATAGGTAGCCTACTAGTAAGTTCCTACCTCTACAATTCCATATAATGGCTTAAGTATAACTATAATTATATCTTTGGGATATTGGTGGCGAATTTGCTCTAGAAGGTATGCTAGTATTAAGCGCTAAAGGCGCGTCTCTAATTGGGTATAGGCCTAAGTAATATCTTATAAATAAACCGCCATTCTATTCTTTATTAAGGAGGGAGCTAGCGTAATAATAACTCGCTAACTAGCTTATTAAATTATAGGGGATTACATAAGAATTACTTCCTTACCGTTATTGTTATAACCTTAAATAACCAGTCTCAACTTCTTAAATGGGGTGTTAGTAGCTTTGCCCTTAATCTTATTAACTATTCTTAACTTAAAGATACAAACTCCATTAAACTTAGTAGGGTTATACTTCTTAAATTTAAAGACTCCTCTTATAATAAGACCGTTAATCTCCTACTTATTAGATGCTTAGAAAGGAGCTCCTAGAGTTATAATACGGCCTTCCTTTTAAAGCTGTTTTGCGAGCTTAAAGTCAGCCTTCTCTTTAGCTGTTATAAAGGCTATTAATAACTTGTCTCTACTCTTAATAGCGGTAATAAATTACTCTTCAAAATTAATAAGGTGTTGGCAATTTTATAATCCCTTTAGGCGACCTCTACTGCGTTATGGTTGCGGTATATCTACTATAATTATATTAGGATTATAGTCGCCTTCTAGAGTATATTAATTGTAGTTCTCCTTTAGGGTATCCTCTAGGGCATCCTATAAAGGCTTAGAACTATTATTTCTGTAGTAGGGCTTAACAACGGTTAAGTGGAATTAAGTGGGTCTATGGGGCATCTAAAGAGTGTAAGTCTAACTATTAATTACAATAAGTTTATATAGGCCTAACTATCCTCCCTTTTTACGCTATATGTATACCTTAGATTAGAGTGGTAGATTAAGCGTAGTTAAGGTATTTAGGCCATTTCTCATTCCTAGTACGTTGTTAACCTGGCGCGTGGCGTAGAGACATTATACCTCTTTTATTGCTTTGTAAATAGCCTCCGCTTATTATATAATAAATAGGGATAGTAGAGAATTGTTAGTTATTTAAGGGTAGGCGCTAAAGACTAGCAATGTAGGTATAAGCCTATCTAGGCCAGCGGAATTATTAATAGCCTTAACAGCTATCTATAAGATAAGCTCTTTACTAGCGCCCTCTAGTTCCAAAGAAATAATCTTATATGCTTGTTGTAATGGTATGTAATATCGTTCTACTTTTTTAATACTATTATGTGCCTTAATAGGGACTTCCTTAACCTTAATTTCTATTACCTTTGCCTATTACCGAAACTCTACAAATAAGAAGTTCCTTTTTATGTCGTAAATAACTTAATTAGGGGGTCCTAGGTAAACATTAATCCAGTATAATTAAAGAGTATCCTATGTGTTCCTAGCTAATATATCCTTTAGGAAACGTGCAGCTTAGAAGGAAGTTAAGAGGTTAATAACTTGGAGTACTGGCTTGCCGCTAAGATACATAATATCAATAATAATACAGAATTTGAAGTTATAGTTATTTTTAAGGGTGAACTTAAATCAGCTAGGGGACTTCTAGTTCATTTAGTAGTAATAGCAGTACTTTATAAGATGCTTAATTATCTTAGCCTTAACTTTATAACCTGCTTACTAAAGAACCCTAAGCAATCTATAAACTAATAGGTAACCAAAGCAACAGTATAGTTAACATAACTCTGACTTAGTTAAATGGCTTTAAGCAACGCTCCTTTCTGGCTGTTAAAGGAGCAACTAAGGGTAACCCTACTTGCGTATAACGGGCACCTAATTATCTCCCTAAATAAGTATATTCTTAAGGTTATTTAGCTTAATGCCTAACTTATCTATATTTTAGATGTAGAATAAAAATGGGGTGTTTGCGGGAATAATATAGAAAGTGATATATCCTAATAGGGTTTAGACCTTAATTATACTAAGAGAGATTACAGTACCCTTACTAAAGTGGATTATATATTAGCCTACTGTTAATTGGTTAATCTAAACAGAGCTATTAAGCTGCTAAAGAGCTTAAACTTAAGGTTCTCCTACTATAGATACTCCTGCGGCTCTAGTATCTGGCATAATACCATAGAAGATGTTTGCTAAGTATCTATTGTTAAAGGAGAACACGGAACTTTTCTTTAGCTTATTAAAGATATCTAACTTTATAACAGAATAAAGCATAGATTGGTTATTAAGGACAGCAATAGTTTATGTGCCATTTACCTTACTATACTTAGTAAAGTATTGGTTGGGAGAGTAGTCCTTAATTTCCATATCCATAAGGAGCTGTTCAGCCTTATTAACCTTACCCTTAAGATCTTCTTTGCCTTTATATTAAACCAGGAAGCTTTAAAAGTAGGTTGTAATAACCTCTTGGTTTCTAACATTTCGTGCGCTCTGGCAAAACTTATTATATGCCTCCTTTTGTCTATTAAGGGGGTGCCTAGTTAACTAGTAATTTGGCTTCTTATAAATATAGCACTTCTTTTAACAATTGCTCTAAAATAAACCTTTACAATTGCCTTGTGGTTAACATTAATTATACCCTCTACCGTATCCCCTACTGCGGCCACCATATATTTAGTTAGTCTAGTTATAATTATATTAGTTAGCTAGGTTAATTGGAGTAGGTTAGGGTTAGGTATTAAATTGCTATACTTCTTAAGAGCGCAGAGCGGTGCTAATAGAGGATCTTAATTAAGTATACACTCCTTTATAAGTATTTACAGGATTAAAAAGAGCAAGGTTGCATTCTTTAACACCTTAGTATACACTAATAATTTAATCATATAGGCTAAAGTCCTCTTAATATAATTTGGATAAACCATACTAAATTATCTAAAGTCAATTAAAGAGCTTTTGGAGATAATTAAGTTAAGAGACATCTGGGTTTGTTACAATAATCCTTAGAAAGGTAGTCTCTCTCTACTCCAATATATACTGCTACTTATTCTCCTCTGTTTTAAAGTGGCATCTTATCTATAAGGGCGCGAAGAGGCTTTGGGAAAGATTTGAAGGAACAATATAAATTCTATCTAAATCTAAGGGTATATAGCTCTTGCTAGGAACAAGACGTTGCGTAAAGAAGAGAAAGGAATAACGAGAGAATCTTGCAATTAAACAGTTTAGGGGTCTTGGTCGATACATGCGTATATACGCACGCGGACGGACTTCGGTAGTATTCAATTAATCTAGTAGAACTTGGCAGAAGTCAATCAAGCTGGCAGAATTTAGCAGAATTTAGTTAAAGCTTTAAGTTCTATCTGTTAAGTGTTTTACTAAGACATTCCTACTATAACTAGGCTAGTCCCGTTACAGTACCCCCCCTTTGGCCGAAGGTCTAAAATAATACAATTTTATTATATTATATTTTACGTTAGGTGGTAGTGTAGAGTTTTACCAGTTCTAATCATTGAATAGACTAATTAGGATTTTCCATCCCTAGGATAAAAAATCGCTATTAGTTCGGTAAAGGCGGTAAGCTGAACTAATATCTTTATAGTAGGTCTTAGCAAGGCAAATCTAACCAATTAGATAACTTTAACCGCCGGTTAAAGTTCCTTAATATCTTGCGCGTCATATAACCGTATTATAAGCGTTATGGTATTCTTTAAGCTCTTTTTAATTTCGAGTTTCCTGCTATTATGTTTCGTGTATTTATATCAGGTGGTAGTTATTTGCCTTTATATTATATCCATCCAGCCAGAGTAGGCCGTAAAGGATGGTCCTTATGGAATTCTTTTACTAGGGAAGGCGTATTGGTTTTAACTTGCTTATAGAGCTTCTAGGTTTATATTTTGTATCCTTCCCACTTAACAAGAAGTTTAAATTATTTAAATTATATTTTCTATCGCATATTATTAATTAAGTTAATAAAGTAAGAACTATTACCGTTGTTAACAATTACAGGAGGTGGCGGCGGCACTTCACGAGTTATAGGTTTGTCTTTTAAGGGTTACAGCAAGCTTACGTAAAACGTCGGATGTATTTTTATCTCAGTTGGCAGTTTGAGCTTATAAGCATATGGGCTTAATTTCTTCTTAATTTAATATAGGCCCATAAACTTCTAATTAAGTTTCTTTAAGGGCCGTTAAGTCTTTAGGTTTTATATATTTAGGTAAACCATGTTACCTTCCTTAAAGTCCTATATAAGGGCTTGTCCTTTGTTCGCATACCATTCCTATACCGTTTAAGCGTACGTTAATTCACTTTATAATAGTTCCATTAACTGCTTTATTCAATCAGCAAAGTTGTATATATTAATTAACTGAATCCGTTTAATTATGGGTCCTGTTGTGTTAATTTTAGGTTATAGTTTGAATCCAAGTTAGGGGTCTTATCCGTAGGTCGCGTAGAACGGCATTATGTCTGTTAATACGTTTATTGTATTGTTCACAGTAAACTTAGCCAAAGGCAGCCATTTTTCCCAGTTATCTTGCAGGTAGGAGTAGTATATTTATAGGTATTATTCTATAATCGCGTTTACAATTTCGGTTTAACCATCTATCTCCGGATAAAATGCAGTTAAAAGTTGTGTTTAAATACTTAATTGTTTATATAGAGCTTACCAGAAGTCTAAAATGAACTGGCTTCTATAGTTGGATATTATTAAATCAGGAAGTCCGTGTAGCTTAAAGACGTGCTTAACAAAACATTCAGCTACTAATATCGCATTAATTAAGTCTATAGGAATTATATATCGCATTTTTATAAGACGGTTAACGACTACTATAATATTCGTAAACCCATTACTGTTAGGTAAGTTAACTATAAAGTCAATTAAGATATCTCGCCATCTTTATATTGGAATTGGTAACGGTTAAAGTACTTCTTGCTTCTTTACGTGAGAGGTCTTCCTATATACGCACGTTCTATAGGCTCAAACGTATTTTCGTATATAGTTGTGCATTATAGGCTAGTAGTATACTTGTTGAATAATCTTATAAGTCTTCGCACGGCTAGGATATCCTACTATAGGGGAATTGTGTACGAATTCAAGTATCTTAAATTGTAAGGGTTTGGAATTCGGAACTACTATCTTCTGTTAATAGTATAGTCGATTATTACGAATTTCGCATTTGGCGAGTGTGATATCTTTATACTATTGTTTTCCTGTTTAAATCGCTTTTATTATATCTGCTATCTATACGTTGTTCTTGTATTTGTATTCCATTAGCTTATTAATTTCTATTTCCTATTTATTAATTTCTAATTTGTTTCTGTTAAGTTCCGTATCTAGGAACATAGGACGTAGTTTCTTAAAGTGTTTAGGGGGCAATAAGATCCGTAATTAATTTGTAATCTGTTTATCTAAGGCGTTCGTAGGTAAATCTTATAATTGTTGTGTTAATATATTAGGCTTTTAATTGAGTTTGCCCAGTTAGTACGTAATCTTAAAGTTGAATTGTGAGAGGTATTTAGCCTAATAAATTTGGCGCTGCGTTAACTGCTTTATAGTTATAAAGTACTGTAGGTTTTTATGGTCCGTTAACACACGTATTAGAAACAATAATCCTTTAAGTTTTAGACGCCATTGTTTAAAGCATCTAATAATTGCAAGTAATTCCTTATTATATATCTCATAGTTTAATTCGGCAGGGGCGAGCTTTTGAGAGAGAAAGGCTACTGGACGTAGCTTACCGTCCTTATTGTATTGCGATAACACTCCCCCTAGGGCATAATTAGACGAGTCTGTTTTAACAACACATTTAAGGTCAGGGTTAAAGTGGGCAAAAATTAGAGTGGTTATAAAGCGTTATTTTAAGTTATTAAAAGCTTATTTACATCTAGCAGTCTATTTAAATTTTATGTTCTTTCTTGTTAGGTTTACTAATAGTTAGGCAATTTTCAAGAACTAGTTAATAAATTAATGGTAGAAATTTGCGAATTCTAGGAATCTTTAAATATCTTATACGTTACTAGGGCTTCCCTAGTTTATAATCGCAGCAACCTTTTTAGGGTCTATTTTAATTCCGTTGCGGGATATAATTAGGCCTAGGTATATGACTTCGGACGTATAGAACTTGTATTTCTTAATATCGCATTATAAACCTACATCTCGCAAACGTTTAAGGACCATTTGGACGTGTTTTTAATACTTAGAAAGCGAAGATAAGTAAATTAGGATATTATTAATATATGCGGTAACAAATATATTAAGGAATTTATGGAGCGTATTATTAACGTATTGCTAAAACGTACTAGGACCGTTCTTTACACTAAACGGTATTACTAGGTATTTAAAGAGTCCCTATTATATATAAAAGGCTATATACTTCTTATCTCCTTCTCGGATACGAATTTGATTAAAGGCAGCGACTATATTAAGCTTTGTAAAATATCGTGCCTTTACCAGGCGGTTAAGCGTCTCTTAGATTAAGGGGATTGGATATTAGTTTTAAATCGTAATTGCGTTTAGGGCTTAGTAATTAATATAGAATCTTAAGCCTCCTCCTAGCTTTTTAATAAATAATACAGGTAAGGCAAATAGAGATTAACTAGGGCGAATAAATCCTTTTTCTAGATACTTGTTAAGGTATTATTATATTATAAGCAGTTCTTCTTATAATATACCGTATAGCGGACCGAACTTTGGTGTTATACTAGGTTTAAGTTCTATTTTAAAATTATGTTTATCCTAATGCGGGGACAGCTAGTCTATAAATTGTTTTTTAAACTTGTTAATTAGATCGTGGTACTCCTTAGGTATAAGAGGTTAAGGGTTAATATACTACTTTAGTTCTAGCGCCTTCTTAATATCTTCCATTATTATAGCGAAGATTTTATGGTCTTGTTTTCTTGCTAACAAAATAAAAGGTGCGGCTTGTATTATACGAATTTTAAAGGGTTTTAATATATTATCTTCGCATTCTTTACTGCGATTAGCAGTCATAGTTTTGTTATATTAGTTTAAGATTTATAGTAAGGGTAATTCGTATTATATTAAATTCAAATAGTCTTGTATATGTTTATAGGGCAGGTAGTATTTTAAATAATAACTTTAGCAATAGGTTGTGCGGAATTTTAGTATTTCTTTAACCCAGCTAATTAAAGGGTTGTGCTGTTTTAGCTATCTATGTCCAAGTATTATCTTATATTGCTTTAGGGGTGTTATAAATAGGGAAATATATTCAAGGTGTTTATCTATTTGCATTTTTATAAAAGCGTAGTGCGTTAATTTGCTATGTATTAAGGGTTTACTATCAAAGCCTTATAGGCCTTAGGGCTTATTGAGTTTCTTTAAATTTAGGCGTTAGGTTTTCGCGTAGTTTATATTAATAAAGCCTATGCTAGTGGCTTCGCTGTCTATAAGGATTTGTACCTCCTTCTATTTTTTAAGTATTTAAATTTCGCTAAGTACATTAAGGGAGTTATGTTGTGTATTAGCGCTAGAAGAGCCTAGACACTTATACTCTTCCACTTCTTATCCTAAGGCGCGACTTGGCCCTAGAATAATTCATTTTCTAAGTTAGCTGAGCATGAGATGCTTTATAACGACTAGGTATAATTTATAGAATAAGTATAAGTTAAGAAGTGAGTACGGCTTAAAAAACAAGTGCGATTTAAGGAGTGGGTGCGATTTAAAGACTGGGAGGAACTACGGCGGACTTTTTTAAAAGGGTAAGTTCAGTAATTCCTTTAGATATGTCCTTTCCTGCCATATCTAAAGCATTCTTTATTTATGGCTTAAGTCCTTCGTTTGTTGGTTCCTAAGGGTGCGTAGGATTAAGTGGCGTTAAGGTTTATAGGGTCGTGCATAGGTTTCAGAGAAGGGTCGCGCTTTAGGGTATATATTGGTTTTGTAAAGTCTTAAATATAAGGCGTAGTTGGCTTTAGAGAACAAGTTTATTTATTATATTAAAGGTCCTTATTAATTTATTAACATATTATAGCAAATTTGGGTAGGTCCTTTAGCAGTTCCCTACCTACTAATTATACTCTAATTTTATCCAAAATAGCTTGTTAAAGAGCAGCAACTTTAGCGGCTTTATTTTAATCTAGTTCGCCAATAAGGCCTAAAAATTCCAAAAAGAAGCTAGTAAAGTCTTAATTCCATTATTATAGGTTTTTAAGTTTAGTAATAGCGGTATATTTACAGCTGGCGTTATTATACGTTCGTTCTAATAAAGAGATAAAGATTTTAAAATTAATAAAGGTACTATTATAGAAGAATAGGTCCATAGTTTATATAGCATCTTTACTTAATTAAGACATCCTATAGCTAATCTTACTAGCTTTGGTAGGGTATTAGTTATAGTTTATTAAGAGTTTAAGGCGGAGCTTAATTATAAAGGGACGTAGGTTATTTTAATTTCCATTAAATATTAGAGGGTTAGGAAGCTTTTCTAATTTTATAGTAGGTACTGGGTTTGTTATAGGTATAGGTTAAGCTACTATTACTAGTTTAGGGTTTGCATTTAATAGGCTAGGTTTATATACGGTTATCTTAATTTCGTTTATAGGTGTTACTATTAGGGTCTCCATTATAAGTGTATTAACGTTGCGGAGTTCTTTATAGAGTGTTTCCATTAATTGCTAATACTGGGCTTCTAGTGCAGCCCGTTACTAAGCTAAAGCATCTATAAAGGCTTCTTATATTGTAGTTAACTGTTCCCTAACTAGGGTTATAATGCTTATAGTTAACGCGTAGGATTTGAGGTCGTTTGCCATTTTAATAGTAGTTATTTTAGACGTAACATAATATAAGGGCGCGAAGAGGCTTTGGGAAAGATTTAAAGGAATAATATAAATTCTATCTAAATCTAAGGGTATATAGCTCTTGCTAGGAACAAGACATTGCGTAAAAAAGAGAAAGGAATAACAAGAGAATCTTACAATTAAACAGTTTAGGGGTCTTGGTCGATGCGTGCGCACGTGCGCACGCGGACGGACTTTGGTAGTATTCGATTGATCTGGCAGAACTTGGCAGAAGTCGATTAAGCTGGCAGAATTCGGCAGAATTCGGTCAAAGCTTTAAGTTCTATCTATCGAGTGTTTTACCGAGACATTCCTACTGTAACTAGGCTAGTCCCGTTACATTATCTTATATATTATTTGGTTAAAATTATATCCTTTTCCTACTAAATAATTATAATAGAAGGTACTAGTGTGGCCCTTAAGCATAATAGAATAGGCGTTATAATATTGGTTAGGTTCTAGTCTAACCTTCTAGTAATAGTTATAGAAGATGCGCAGCTTTGAATTAAGGATATTATACAGTTCCCCACTAAACCTCTTTTCCTAGTCTAAATAGAGCTTTGTAAGCTCTATAAGCATTTTTAAGGTGCCTCTAAGTGGTATTAGGCCACGTTAAAATTACATTAGAGATTAAGGTGGAGATTACTTTATAGGCTGCAGTGGAGATATAGATCTTAATGGGACATGGCGTAGTACCTGATCTTGCTATAATAGAGTTTAAAGATTATTAAATTGCGAAGTAAGGGGATCTTGCGCTTGCTCTTGTTTAGTAGTTAAAGTTATAGGTTGAATTAGTAGATCCTAAGGAGCTAAAGATAATAGAAGTAATGGATACAGAATATAAGAACTCGTGCCTAGAGTAATAGAATTTAAACGTGTCTCTATTAGTGTATCATTCAGATTCCATCATAAGTTAAGCTTCTTTATAGTGCGTAGTTAGTGCTTAATCTCTTATGGAGTCCATTTATACTCTTCTTTTATGTTAATAACTTGCTCCTAAATATTATCTCTAATAGCGCTTCCATCTATAGGGACAAATACTCCATTCTCCTAAAGAAAGTTATGGAAGTTTTGTATAATAAGCTTATTCACAAGAGCCTATGTTTCCTTTATCCATCTAACAAAGTCCTCCTTTATACAATACTATAGCATAGTGTTATTATATTCGCTGTCTGTATAGTATACTATATGGTATAATAAGAATCTGTTTAGGTCCTTTTGCTTGGCGTTTATAGGGTCAATATCTTTATTCTATATCTTTAGGTCAATGTCTTCCTCGTACTTCTTTGGGTAGGTTAACGCTATAATAGGTTAAAGGTAGGTAGGGTTTTTGGTTTTATAGAATCTCGTAGGTTTGCTGTTAAGAGGTAGGCAATTTGAGATATTATTTAACGCGTTTCGGACGTTGACTTAGGACCCTAGGTTTAGTAACACTTCTGACCTAAAGTACTTAACCAAATCTTTGTAAACGCGGTTGTTCTACGTAATAGACGCAACTTGGTATCTCCTAGTACTCAGTAACACTTCTGTTACTAGTTTTCTGTAAGTCTAAGGTAGCACAGTATCGCCGGGATCCATTCCATATAAGCGCATATAGCACCCCTACATAAGACTGTCTCTTCTATTTAAAAACCTAGCTGCTCTGTGGTTAACTGTGTATTCAACCACTAATCAGTATTGGTTACACAGGGTGACTCACTAATAACGACTACTTGAGTAGGTTATAGTGATGTTAGTTAATATTGCTTCTTAATTAGAATGAGGAAGGGCGAGGAGCTTAAGACTCCTCGCCACGCTAGTGCCGCGGCGTCACGTAACAACCGCTTGCCTAATTCCCAACAGTAATACTTGTTAAATACTTACCAGCCTATGTGGATATGCTTACAGAAATCCTTATTAGCTTTATAGTATTCCTATTATAAGATTAATAAATTCCTAAGATAAGGGGAATAAGAGTTATATAAGGCTATTTTTAAAGTGTTAAATAAGAGCATCTATTAAAGTTAGTATACCATTAATTATTGCTTAATGTCCTTATGTTCTAAGGGTAACTTTATAAAATATTTAGAGAAACTTATATATTATATAAAGCGTATCCTAGTCTAAATTGGTTAACTTATCCTCTTTAAGGGTATTCTAATAATTCCTCTAGTACTTATAAATTACCCCATCCTTTTAGAGCGTAACATTAAGTATATAGAACTAGCTATTCCATCTTATATAATTATTAAGAGGAATTCTTCTTCCAGTAAAAGCCTTAATATCTTTTATATAACCTGTAGAACTTTATATATAGACAATAATATTATAAAGCTTGCCAAGGATACCCATATAATAAAACGTATTCCTTTAAATAGCTAGCTATACTTTACTAATTTTATTTCCACTTTTATCCTCTACTTTATACAACTAGATTTGCTTAATACTAATAATATCCTTAAAGAGGAAAGCCTATATAGTAAGGTTAACAATATAGCCGTTATAGCGGATATGTTAATAAATAGGATTCCAGTTAATCTTTTTCTCTTTCTTTAGGTAGGCACCTACCATATAATAGAGAGTATTATTTGTAGAAGCATTATTATAAACAATTGCACCAATCTGTTATACAACTCTAAAGTCCTATAGGACAGAAAGAAAAACTCTAAATTAATCCTTACTGCTATAAAAATGTACCATATAAAGAACAAGAAGCGCCCTTAAAAGCTTCTGCTTATTCTACTAAGTAAAGTACGCACAGACTATAAGAAGAAGAAGCTTATTTAGAGACGTCTAGATATTAAGTGAGATATAAATACTTAATATTGCTGCCTAAAGCTTATCTTGTATAATATCCTTTTAAAAGAGCTAGGAGGTGTTAATTAGTTTACTAACTTTAGAATAAGCTATTGTAATAATATTATCCGCCTAAGGATTAAGAATATAATAAAGTATATAGAACTTTAGCCACTTAACCATTTAGAATAGAAGATATTGTATAACAATTAATGAAATAAGAGCCTTATAAACTAGCTCCTTATTAAGGACTTTGCGGAGTATAATCTAGTCAATTTCTTCTCCTTAATTAGTAGCTGAGAGCCTCTTATATAACTCCTTAAGCTACGTCTTTACTGTTATACAAATGCCTAGGCCATTAACTAGATAATTAATTTAATGCTTGCTTTTAAGGTGATTTTAAAGGTTTATTATAGATTTTCCGCCATATAGTAGATCTATACAGTATTTACAGTAATAGATCTTATTCTTCTTGTATCTTTCTAGTTCATAGTTATATAGCAGCCAAGTGTGCTTATGGAGAGAGATGTCCAATAGCCCGCGTATACTAGCTTCTGGTCCTTCAACCTTAGTAGATTTAAGAGTAGATAAGAAAATAGATAACTCTGCTTTAGAAGCCATTATACCATATAATAAAAGATAAAATTAGAATGGTAGTTAATGGAATTTTTAATATTAGATAGGTAGAGCGGGGTATACCAAGAGATTTTATTTTTTCAGCTAATTAATAAAAATAATAACAAATACGAAAATAAAATTATTTATTGATCTTATCAGATAAGATTTTATTTTAAAC
>Ga0307507_10001373_pt1 | contig 54605 bp, 8 predicted proteins | sample 7_EM_MG_FD_207223 | JGI IMG/M metagenome (GOLD analysis project Ga0307507, IMG submission 207223) | Populus trichocarpa ectomycorrhiza microbial communities from riparian zone in the Pacific Northwest, United States - 7_EM | ecosystem: Host-associated > Plants > Roots > Unclassified | place... | reverse complement strand
GCCGCTCCTTAGTCGATACCATACGCTACACGTTGCAATGCGCGAAATGCGCATTTGGCCGCCAAATGCTGCCAAATGCTGCAAAAATGCTGGTAAATTTTTTCCTGACGTAGGGACCATTCTTCGCGGCCTACTCTAGCTATATGGATATAATATAAAGGTAAATAACTGCTACCTAACACGAATACATAAAATATAATAGCAAGAAACTTAAAAACAAAAAGAACTTAAAATATATTATAATGCTTATAACGCGATGAGTTATAAGTCTTAACTAAAGTTAAATTATTTTAAACCTTTAGCTAAAAGGGGGGGTACTATAACAGGACTAGCCCAGTTATAGTAGGAATGTCTTAGTGAAACACTCGACAGATAACTATCTAAAACTGTTTATAACTGTCTACAACTGTCTGCAACTGTCTGCAACTGTCTATAACTATCTACTATAATCTACTGTTTTCTACCAGCACTATAACACCAAAGTCCGTTAAAGACTACGTGTATATGTACGCATGTATTAACCACTAAGAACCCCAACTGTTTAATTATATAATTCTCTTATTATTCCTTTCTCTTCTTTACGTAACGTCTTGTTCTCTGCAAGAGCTATATACCCTTAGATTTAGATAGAATATATATTATTCCTTCAAATCTTCCCTAAAGTCTTTTTACGCCCTTACACAAAGGAACCTAATAAGTATAATAGTAATAGTCTCTAAAACTATAATCGTTTTATCCGTTAATATAAAACTAAGTTTTAGCTGGATCTAAAACGTTACTCTAATAAGTATAATTAGACACTAATTGCTTCTACATTCCTGCGTAGCACCGTTAAGAGTTTATAGACACGCTATAAGAAGAAACTTACTATACCCCTTAAATTTAGCGAATTTAAGTCCTAGTTGGTTAATTAGGTCTAAGACCCTACTAATTAAGGGATAGATTATAACCAATAATACCACAATACTAAACAGCGAGAAGGCTAGAGTATAGTCTAGTTTATAAACTACTTGGAAGAGCTAGAAGATAATATACCCTACTTAAACCTATAGGACGACGCTATATAATTTTATTAGCTATTTACCAAGTTATAACCTAAGATTTAACAGGCTATATAGAAGAAGGGCAAAATTCCTACCTCTTAAGAAAAGCTTATCTCTAAAGCTATTTAGATTAAGAATGCTAAAAGAGACTATTTAGGTAAGCGAAAGGAACGAGATGCTAATGATAAAAAGCATAGGACTAAACCTTGCTTTAATAATAGGGGAAGATTCTAACCTAACTGCTCTGCGGAAGGATAATATAAGTAGGCTTCGTAGCCCTAAAGCAACGCTGGTTAACCCTAAAATAATAATAGGCAAAAACCTAATCCAAATAAGTAGAATTAAGAGACACGCGTTTGCTATAACTGCGGCAGAAAGGGCCATATTTAGCGCTCCTACTAGCAGAAAAAGCAAGAGTTAAAATTAGGAAAAGAGAGAGCCTAGTAGATCTTTACTCCCTTATACTAGGCCAGCAAGAGAAAAAGGAAGTAAGCTACCGCATGGTTATTCCTGTCTCTATTTAAGTTAATAACAAATAGGTAATATAAGACTGCCTTATAGACAGCGGCGCGACTATAGGGTTTATGTCACGGGACTCACTCGTTCTCACGTCTCTGCGCGTCTTTGACGTTCTTGACCCGTGCTCACGTTCGTCCCGAGACACCTGCGCACGTTCCCCTACAACCCCTATTTATACCCGTACCTGGTACACGAAGACTCTTCTTCTTTATCCAATGTCTTTGTATTAACCACGCATAGTTACGTGTACGTAGCCTTCTTAATTACTACCTCGTTTAGTGCATTGTATCCCGGCTCGTGCCTACTCCGTGATACTATATTGGATCCCATTTCTACGTACCTAGCGGGCCTAGGGCTACTGGTTGTGGAGCATGCCTTTCTATGCCTTGCGAGGGTAGGAACAGGAGCTGCTGGCTGCAGGTAGACTAGGACGTTAGGGCTCTAAACTAGTACAACAAGACTCCGCGCCGATTTGTATACGGACCTGCCGACAAGACCTCGTGCCGTTACGCCTACAAGATGACCTGGCTTGCACCCTACTGCTACCGATTTCGAATAGGCATGTTACTGCCCTCTGGTTTGACCTTATGTGGCTCGTACCCTACTGCATGACGACCCCCGACCCTGACGCTGGCATCGTACTGCTGTTCTACTAACCTGGCCTTGTTACTGCCGTACGAATCTGATAAGTCCCCGTGCTGATATGCCTACGGACCGATAAGCCTCGTACCGTCCTACCCTGCGAACTGACAAGACCTTATGCCGATATGCCTACGAGACGACCCTGTTGCTGGCACTGTACTGCTACCGTCTAAACCTATAGCTGAAGCTTTCTGCATCTGATACTAAATGGTCCTAAGCCGCCTAAACCTGTTGCTAGCATCGTACTGCTGCCGCTGGAGCTATCCGCATTTAATACCTAGATTGTCTTAAGCCGCATAACCCTATACTAGTACTGTACTACTGCCTAAACCTGTTAACAAGACCTCGTGCCAATACGCCTACAAAACGACCCTGATAACCCGTTGTGCCGATAAGCCTACGACCTGAACACAACTAGGTAGAGCCTCGCTCCCTAGGTACCCTGCTAGATAGAGCATAGCTCTCTAGACCGACCCTATCGCTTATATTGTACTGCTACGTAAACCGATAAGCATTGCGCCGATATACCTGCGACCCCGAACCCGACGCTAGCACCGTACTGCCACTAATAAGAGCCTTATACGAACCAATACCAACCTATACTATAACTATAAACACTGTACCGACCGTATTATACTGCCAAATAAGCCATAAATACCACCTAAAAACGCCTATTTTGGACCAAAATCGCCTGTTTTATACCAAAAATCGGGGCTATTTTTTAGGGGGACCTGGAGTAGGATAATAAGGGAAGACCGTAGAGCTGCTAGAAGTAAGGAAGGGACTAAATAAGCTTTAGCAAAGCGTCTCTAAGCGGCGAGGATAGGAGTATAGCTAGCAACAGAAGCTAGGCTATACTTCGGGCCTAAGAAGTTAGTGGCCTAATAATAAAACATAGAAGGACCGAACTGGCGGAGCCTGCGCAACGCAGGACGTAGAAGGGCGGAGAAGGGCTAACAAATTTTTTTCCCGTAATGGGTTTTTTTGGTATACACACAATACGCCTCGCAGGAGCTCGGAAGTAAGGGAGGGGTACTATTACGGGACTCACTCGTTCTTACGTCTCTGCGCGTCTTTAACGTTCTTAACCCATGCTTACGTTCGTCCCGAGACACCTGCGCACGTTCCCCTATAACCCCTATTTATACCCGTACCTAGCATATAAAGACTCTTCTTCTTTATCCAATGTCTTTATATCAACCACGCATAGTTACGTGTATGTAGCCTTCTCAATTACTACCTCGTTTAGTGCATTGTATCCCGGCTCGTGCCTACTCCGTGACAGTTTATTTCTTAATTACTAGTAAAAGAATTAGATTTAGACCTTAGTGGCTTATAGATACGCACTATTTAAAGTATTAGAGGCTACTAGATTCTATACTATAGGGAATAAACTTTTTCTATGGCTAGCTAGGACCGTAATAGTCTATAGGATATATAGAAAATGCGCTTCTGCGCCGTAGAAATTAAGGGGTATAACCTTATTTTGGGATACCTATAGCTTTAACAAGTTAATCTAGATATTAATTAGCCTTTAGCCTTATATTAATACCAGAAGTCTTAACCGCGCATTATAGTTAAAGATTAAAAGACTTTCTTAAACCATATACAAGAGAAAGGGTAGGCGTATACTATATATGCCACTCTTAATACCAAGAATGGGGACGCAGAGTATTTATTTTTAGATATCTAGCTATACGCAATTAAGGAATCAGAAATTCTATAGGAATATATAGACCTAAAAGATATTGCTAATAAAGAGGCTACACACACCTTATTTAATTCTATATTAGTGGAGTATAAGATAGATATAGGAGATAAGAAACCTCCTTTTAGACTACTATATAACCTATTAGAAAACGTGCCAGCAGTATTGCGTTAGTATATAGTAGACAATCTTTAGAGAGGATGGATTTGGCCTTCTATAAGCCGGGTAGGGGTACTAATTATATTTATACCTAAGAAGGATAAGACCCTTTACCTCTATATTAACTATCGGGCGCTAAATAAAATTACTATAAAGAATTGCTACCCGCTGCCCTTAATAGGGGAGCTTATTAATAGACTATTAGGCATAAAGATATTTATAAAATTGGATCTAAAAGATGTATACTATTAAATTCGGATTAAAGCTGGCGATAAGTAGAAAACGGCGTTCTAAATATAGTACGGCCACTTTAAGTACCTAGTAATGCCATTTAGGCTTACTAACGCACTGGTAATATTTTAGGCCTATGTTAATAAGGCATTGTTAGGCCTGTTAGATATAATATATATAGTCTACCTTGATAACATTATAGTCTACTCTAATAATTACAAAGCATATACGCACTATATGCAAATAGTACTAGAAAAACTGCGGGAATATAAGCTCTACATAAACCTAAAAAAATGCTCATTCTATATTACTAGCATTAATTTTTTGGGCTTTATTATTAGCGTCAATAGAGTATTAATAGAGAAAAGCTGGGTAAACGCTATTAGGGAATGGCTATACCCTATAACATTTAAAGAAGTATAGATTTTTATAGGCACGGCAAACTTCTACTAAAGGTTTATTGTTTACTACTTGTAAGTAATGCTCCTAATTACTAATCTGCTAAAAGGATCTAAGAATGGTAAGAAGTTAGGACCCTTTATATTTAGGAAAGCTGCTAAGTAGGCTATAGACCAGTTAAAGGATTTGTTTATATTAGTGCCTATTTTAATATACTTCCGCTAGAAGCTATATATACACCTTAAAATAAATATATCTAGCTTCGCCCCAGGGGCAATATTATCTTAATTAAAAGACGGAGAATGGCATCTTGTGGCGTTTTAGTTAAGGAAAATAACCCTTATAAAATAGCGTTATATAACGCATAACCAGGAGCTACTTATAATAGTTACAGTAATAAAGCACTAGCGACATTATTGTACAGGAAGCAATTATCCTATTAAAGTCCTTACAGACCATAACAACCTATAATACTTTATAACTATAAAGGTGTTAAGTAGTTAATAAGCTAGATAGGCAGAGGCACTATTATAGTACAACTTTAAAATTATATACCGCCTAGGAAAGACAAATCCCGCTAATAGGTTATTAAGACGTCTAAATTATAAAATAGAGAAGATCTAGGATAGTATAGGGGAAATAATCCCTATATTGCAAAATTTGCTTAAAAAGAAAGAAGAATCTTTCCCTAAAACTACAGAATTTTATAATAGAGTAGAGGTCCTAGCAATATAGCTGCAAAGTACTATAATAATGGAGCCGTAGGATATAGTTATGGACTAGGTTATAGACTAAGTAGATATTATAAAGTTGGCGTACCCTAAAATTAGTAAGAATTCTGTGGGATATGCTAAAGATATTACGGCACCTTTAACTTAATAGCGTATTAGCTGCGAGTTTCTAGATCCAGAGGGGATAGACAAGATGCTTATCTATAATATAGTATACTGCACAATAGTAGGAGAATCTACTGGCACTAATAGTTTAAAACGTCTTGCGCTACGCCTAGGGTCCATAATAGCGGCGGGCAAAATAGAAATAAGCGATCTATATAAAACCTTTCTAGATCTTCTTCTTTAAGCATAATAGAGGGACGCCTTTATTGCTAGGGAGAGGTAGAAAAATATAGTAGAGACTAACTTAGCCAGAGTTACTAAGAAGCTATAGCAGCAAGACTAAAAGGGCTTATTGCGCTTTAAGGGTGCTCTATATATCCCAAAGGACTAAGCGGTTTAAGATAAAATTCTAAAGGTCTTTTATAATAACCCTCTTAGGGGTTACTATGGTGCTAACAGAACCCTTAAGGCCGTTTAAAGGAAATACTTTTGGGATGGAATATCTGAAGAAGTTAAGGACTATATATTAAGATATAATATATGCCAAAGGGTATAGATATCTAGGCATTGCCCCTATAGTGGGTTATTGGTGCTTTCTATTCCGTAAGGACCCATATTAGAATTAATAATAGATTTTATAATAGGCTTACCCCCTACCAAAATAAGAATAGGAGAGGTTGCTAACGCTATCCTAGTAATTATTAACAGATATACAAAGTTTTTAAGGTATTTTGCTATTATAATAATAATTATAGCAGCGGAACTGGCAGACCTGTTTTTAAAGCAGTAGCTCTTATTTAGTATGCTAAGGGAAATTATATCTAATAGAGGTACTGTATTTAACAGCGCATTTTAGTCTTTATTCTATCTTTTATTAAAAATATGGCGAAAGATAAGTACTGCCTTTTACCTATAAATAGACAGGTAAGCAGAGTGTCTAAATATATTATTAAAACACTACCTCCGCTGCTATATTAATTATTAATAGGATAATTGGCCATTGTGGTTAGCTTTAGCGCAATATATATATAATATAAGCAGGCCGTCGAAAACGGACTCTGCACCTGTACGTGGTGACGGCTACGAACCTAGGTCTTTGAAGTTCAGACCCAGAGCCAACGCAGAGACGTCGCACAGCGTGCGATACGACTTCGTGGTGGTGGTTGTGAGCGTTGGGGCGGTAGTAAAAATTTTTTAGATGGTGAGATCTTGAAAACCTCCACTATTGGTACCCTATTACGATAACAGCTATTATCACGGTACTCTATCAGGGCACCTGTACGATCCAACATGGATACACGGCATTCGGTATCATCCCCTTACCCCCAGTGGAAAGCATCGACGACCTCACATCAACGGACGAGACGGTCAAGCACGAACGGACGAGCAAATATACGGCCCCTCCTAACCCCTAGGGCAGTCGCCCGCGGAGCATACGGTTACTCGCCATTACCGTAATACTGCCTGGCGGCCTAGATAGCGACCTTACAGTTTTCTGTCTCCTCTCTACGACTGGCCATCCTAGGGAGAGCCTGGTTGGGGCCCAGGTGCAAGACACCTAGTATACAGTACACAATGTCCCGCTAGCCTTTCGGTATTATGGCTATGGATGAATCCCCCTTACGCCTTCGATAGCTTTAGGGGGGGGGAGGCATGGCGTATATGGCAAGGTCAACAACAAGAGATAGCACACAGGGGGTGGTTAAGGCATGGGAAACAGTAAGGCAAGGCATAGTAATCAATTGGCAAGGCCTAGCTGGGACGTAGTAAACCCCAACTGGGATAAGCTAAGGAAGGAAGCAGTGGTTCTAAAGGAGATCGAACATCCAAGGAGGCAGGACATAGCTGTAGGCCCGTAGGGCCGCCGTTATGGACAAACATGGCAAAGTAGAGGTTTTTCATCCTACTGAGGTGGCTTATAGGGTTTTTCCGTCCTCTATACCAACAGGGGTTTTCTTCTTGTCAATTTATAAGTTTCCCCTGTGTATAGAGTAGTCTGCGTGGGGCTGGATAGTACCCATATCAGACGTTAATCAAAGAACTTACTACTATATAATATAAGCATCTATAATAGCATAAAAATGACCCCTTATAAAGTACTATTTGGGATAAAAGTAAATAACCCCTAGAATATTAAGGACATTATTCCTAAAAGAGAGGCACCAGCAGCGTCTAAAAGAATTAAGCAAATAAGAATTTGCAGAGAAGAACTTAAAAAGCACTTACTAGACGCCTAGGCTATACAAAAAAGGTACTATAATAAGGGATATATACCTAAAGAATTTGAAATAGGAGACGAAGTCTTACTATTTATAAAAAACATTTAGACGAAACGTATTAAGAAGAAGCTAGACTATAGATAGCTTGGACGCTTTAAGATAGTTAGGAAAACTAAAGGAAATTAAGCCTATAAATTGGAATTGCCGAAATTATATCTAATATATCCTATATTTTGTAACGGAACCTTATAGCAGGAACTACAGTGGGTTCTATTATTGGGCTAGGTATATAGGTAAGAACAAATTAATAATGTAATAATAACTAGCGGAGTGGTTGCCTAACAGATTAACTCTAATTATATTCTAAGATTTACTACAAGGAGAGAACTATCTACGGTAGGGACTAAGGTCCTTTAAATACACAACCATACTCCTAAGAAATCCTCTTTTATACGTAAGGTACGTGTTATATATATTATATATAGACATACACTGCGTATACTCCGTATACTGCGTATAATGTTATGTAACTTACTTACCATTTCTTATTATATAGTTCTACTGGATCTATCCTAAACCGTGCCTATATTAACCAACTAGCTTCCTATAACTCTTCCCTAAGTAGTTGCAATATTGTACTTAAAGCGTCTGTAATACTATCTCCCTCCTTTTTATCTTCGTTCTTAAAGATTTCTAACATCTCCAAGTTGTCCACTAAAGGTGTAATATCCGTTTAATTAGTCTAGTTAATATCTGTGCTTATTATACCTAAAGCTTCTTCTTCCTTATAAGCGTAACGTTATGCTCGCACTATAGCTACCATACTATTGCTTAGTAAGATAATGTCGTCTCCATATTCTCATTATGCGAAAGTGGGGTTAGTATGTGTTATAATAGTAAGTCCCTCGTCTTAACAACCTTTATCTTACTTAGAGTGCATTAAAGCAAACATTTAATTGTTCTGTAATATTCGCTCTATTTTTAATGCTAAATATACACGTCCTATAACTCTTAATAGTCTTCAAGTTCCTTAAGTAACTTATTATAGGGTCTCATATTTAATCTACCGCTATAAAGCTTAAGTCTAAGTTGGCTGCCACGCGCGCTAAACTCTACCGTTCTGCTAAAGAGACCGCTTGGGCCCTTAAGGCTCAATATCGCTCCTTTAAGTCTTAGTAGGTTGCGTTCGCTTAGTTAACCCGTCTTAAGAAGGTTCGTAAGAAGGTTTATTTTAAGGAGTGGAAACTTGTTTAATAGGGTCTTAACAAGTTAGGTAACAAAAGGGCTGGCTCTCCTCCTATAAGGAAAATAACTCTAAGTAGCTTGGCAATTGCTCCTCTTAGGTCCCCCTTAGGTAACTTATTCTTTAGTAATTCTTTTTTAATACTCCCTAACCTACTTTTTTTTAATACTCCTTTACCTTTCCTATAGCGTTCTTTAGGTTGCTTAGTGGTTTCTAGGTAGTTTTACTATAGCCTATCTACTTTACTTTATATTATGTTTCGTTATCTATATCCTTATAACTAATAATCTTTAAAACTTACTATTTGTCTTCTTTTTATCCTCTATATATATCTGCCTTATAGACTAGTGGCTTAATATTCCCGTATACTAGCTCTAGCATTGCGATATATTATATAGGGTAGATCTTTATTTTGGCTAGTAGGTTTAACTTATATATAACTAATAAAATTCTTTGCTTAATTTTAAAAGGTCCTAGTCTAATATAGTCTAACTTTTTACTTAGTCGTTAACTCTTGAAATTTTTGTATAGTAGTCATACTTTATCTCCCTCCTTAAGATCTGGTCCCTTAGATCTCTTAGTATTATAGTACCTTTTTATTTATTCTTGTACTAGTTTAGCTATTTCTTTAAGGTCTATATAAAGATTTATTAACGTCTCCGTTCTTTACTTAGCTATGCTACTCGTCTTTTTTACTTAATATGGTGATAACAATGTTCTTAGCTTATATCTATAATTTGCCTTAAATAGTAATGTCCCTATTCCTTCTTATAGTGTTGCATTATATATAAACTATATAACTAGTAATAACAATACCTAATTGTTCTATACGTGATTAATATAATGTCTTAGATACTGTTCTAGTGTCTAGTTTAGTCTTTCTATTTATCCGTCCGTCTGCAGATAATACACTATAGATATTACTACGCGAACTCCTTATTCTGCTAGAAACACTTCCTAAAATACTGCTATAAATCTTAGATCTCTGTCTAATATAATCTTATTTAGTGCTCTATATCTTGTAAACACTTCTTTTATATAGATTCTAGCGACATCTTCTACTAATATCTCTTTAGTGCATACTATAAAGTATCCCCACTTTATTAGCTTGTCTACTATTACTAAAATTACGTTATAATCTTGTCCTGTAATAGGATCTCTTAACTTTGGTAACTTAATAATAAAGTCCTATAATATAACCTCCTATGGTCTTCTTAGTGTTTTGATAGGTTATAGCCCTCTATATAGCTTATACCTTGTTGGTTTATTCCTTTAGCAATTTAAACATTTCTTTATAACTTGTCTTACTAGTCCCTAGATTTCTTAAATAATGTATTCCTTCTAAAGTCTTAACACTAAGCCTATAGCTCTATTGTGTCCTTATATTATTCCCTTATAGAATTCCTTAACAAATTCTTCTATAATAGACTTAGGCATATATATTACTTCTCTATTTTTATATTGCTCTAAGTCTGGATCCTCTGCCTATACTTTTTAGATCTTTTATATCCAATTACTCTCTAGTAATTTATAGATCTAACTTTCCTTAGTTACTATAATCTTTAGATAATTATACCTAATTAATCCGTCTTAATCCTTTTGTAATAAAGCTCCTAATAGCTTTTTGTTATTTTATAGTTTAGCTCTTCTACTTAGAGTATCTGCTTGTGTATTATCTATACCCTTGGTATACTGAATTTTAAAATAGTATTCTATAAGCATTTCCGCCCATCTAACCTATCTTTAGTTGAGTTCCTTTGTTGTTAGGAATCCTATAAGGTTCTTATAGTCTATCTTAACCACAAATGGTTTCTCTATGCCTTATAAGAATGCTCTCTATTTTTTAAGTGCTATAACTATACCTAATAACTCCTTATTGTAGATATCATAGTTTAACTCTAGTAGTGTTATCTTTTAACTATAGTATGCTACTGGGTGCCATCTATCTTAATATTTCTGTATAAAGTATGCCCCTAGTGTAAAGTTTAATGCATCCGTTTCTATAACCGTCTTTAGACCTAGTTAATAGATCTTAAGAACTAGCTCCTAGGTAAATAACTCTTTAATTCTCTTAAATAGTTCTTATTACTCCTTTCCCTATGCCCATAGTTCTTGTTTCTTAGTTAATTATATAAGTGGCTTAATATCCTTTAACCATTACGCTATAAACCTTCTATAATAATTGCAAAACCCTAGGAATAATCTTAACTACGTAACGTTCTCTAGTTTCTGCTAATTTATTATAGCCTCGATCTTTTTTAGATCTATACTAAGTTGGCCTAGTTTAACAATAAATCTAACAAAATTGGTCTTCCTAGTAAAGAACTTGTATTTCTTAATTATTACTGGCATCTGTTCTTTTTATAGTCTCTTTAAGACCTATTTAACGTATTCTCTATGCTCTTCCTTACTCTCTAAGTAGATAATAATGTTGTTGAGGTATACTATAACAAATTTATCTAGGTGTTCTTCTAATATACTATTAATTCGCTTCTGGAATGTTACTAGTGTATTTATAAGTCCAAATTGCATAACTAATAGCTTATATAGTCCTTCCTTTAACCTAAAGGCTGCCTTTTATTTATTGCCTTTCTTAATTCTAATCTAATGGTATGCCTACCTTAGATCTATCTTTATAAAGATCTTTATGTTACCTATCTTGTCTTAGATTTCGCTAATTAAGGGTAAAGAATACCTATTTTTTCTAGTAATGCTGTTTAACTGTCTATAATCTATACACATCCTAAGTTTTCCGTTTTTCTTTAGGATAAATAGTACTGGATATCCTACTAATAACTATAATAGTCTAATATATCCCTTGCGTAAGTTCTCCTGGATAAACTCCTTAAGCGCTACTAACTCTGTTTTAGTAAGCTTATAGATTAGAAAGAACTTTAAACTTATTCCCTCTTCTAATTCTATTTTATAGTCCTATACTGCATACTCTAATAGCTTTTTACTTTCTAGTAACTATAACTTTTTACCATACTTATGGTATTTTTTTAGTATATAACTTAAGCCTCGTTTAGTATCTTTATACGTCGCTTTGACTTGGTACTATACTAACTTGGTTTACTATTACACTTTACGCCGTTAAGTATTCTTAATATTAACTTAACCTATAACCCAATTAATCTTTAAATTGTACTTCTATAACTAAGGTATTTCTAGTATCGCCTTATTCTATTCTAATAGTAGGATATTAAAAGACATTCTAACTAGTCTCCCTTTAATAGTTATCTAAATAGGTCCTATTTTAAGATTAATAATGCCTCCTCTATAGGCTATCTAATCTCCTAAAATTGTTATAAGTGGATATAGGTATTCCTTCTATCTATGTGGTAACCCTATCCTTTCTACTACCTTTAGTAATATATGGTTTCTAGTTACTCTACTATCTACCAACACTTTAAACTGCTGATCTTGCTATTTAACTTATAAATTTAGGTATTATTTTTAAATTCCTTTAAGGGTCTAAGGCTTTAATACTAGTTCCCTCTAGTTTTATACACCTCCCCTTTTTCTAACTGTTGGCTGCTAGATCCTGCCTATACTTAGTCTAACTTTAGCTAATATTTAGTTTATTTCTTTTCCTCTATATACTATAGATAAGTGTTCTCTGGGCACTCCTACTACTATTATCTATCTAGGCATTCTTCTATAAGGAATCTTCCTAGTTAAAGTGTTAAGTCCCCTTAACCTTGCACTTCTACTAGGTGCTAACTATGTATATACTTAGCGTTCCTAAACCGCTTTTCCTCTGGTGCCTAATATATCCTTATTAAGTACTTCCAGTTCTTGTCTTTAAGTGCCCTATGTATGTTGCATATATTATCCACATAAGCTATCCATAATAGTGTATAATACGCTATATGTTTTAGGTTAACTCTTAGTTTATCTTTATTCTTAAGTTTAAATCTATACCTAGTTAACCTAACTACTAGTATCTCTATTATAGGTACTAAGATTTATTACTTACTTCTCTAGTCCCTAGATCCTTCTTCTAGGTTCCTTAATATTATAATTAATGCTCCTTTAATATGACTTATACGTTTTTTAGTAATGGGTTGGTCTTAGATAACTTTTTTGTTTAGCTATATATAAAAGTCTTCCTATTCGTCGCTGTGTTGTTGCCTATACCACTTTCCATATAACTGGTTTAGTGTGTATGGTCTATCTATTAGAAAGTACCTTATTATCGCTATATTATAATATCCTTTGGTATATCTTTCTTTAAACCTAGTTAGAATATCTAGATCCTCTTCTTATTTTAGTTTATTTAACTATTTTGCCCTAGGTATCCCTACACTTGGCCTATTAGTAATTCTTTGTATAGGTGCTCTGTCCCTTATACAACCTAGTGTAGCTAACCTCTTATCTAGCTTTTGCTCTTACTATATAATAATTCTTGTTCTAAACTTATCTATAGTTTCTTGTTTTCTGCGTCTTGTAGCTAGATCTTTATAGTTATCTTGCTTTTTAATCCTAGTATTAACTATTTGATCTTTAGGCTAAATACTATATTTACTTAGGATTACTGACATTTTTATTCATTCTCTAAACTCGTAGTTTTTGAACTTATGTCCTATACTTATTCGTTTATTACTAAACTAAGTTACTACCCTTTCCCATCGGTTTTCGTCTATTATGGGTCCTTAGGTATATCTTATCTTATCTTAAAAATCTTAAGCTTCTTATATCTCTTCTTAAGAATCTTAAGCCTATGGCCTTTTACCTTTATTAAGTAATAAGCTAGCACTAGCAGTTGTCTACTTACTTAGTTTCTTTTAAACATTACTCCTATTGTCTTATAAAGTAATAGAAATTGTATCTAATGGTATTATAACATCCGTTACTAAACCCTATTTTATAACGGTCTTAGTTTTTACTTTTATTTCAACTTCTCTAAGGTCTATATGCTTCTAGTAAGCTGCCTTTATTGCCTTATTATTGGTAAATGCTTCGCCTGTATTAAATTTATTGTCTTTAATATCCGATCTACGAGCTAGTTTATTAGTTTCTTTAAACTTAGATAACAATAGCTCCTATAGCTAATAGCTTACGCCATACTTAGCGTCCTTATAAATTCGGCATGCGTTATTATAACAATACGCAAAACTGTTAATTAAACACTCTTTTGTTCCTTATAGTGCACTATTATCCCTCTGTATATATGTGTCTCCTGCTAGTCTGGTTCCCTTTACTATATAGTTACTTTAACTACCTCTATAGTCTCTAGCAAAATGACCTTATTTTCTACAATTTATGCAAGCCCTATCTTTAAACCATCTTTCTTGCTATAGAGTCTGCCTAAACATCTTCTACTGCTAAGATCCCTAGTTTGGCCTCTACTCCTAGGTCCTTTAATTACTTAATCCTTAACCTCTAGGTTTCTATAGTTTCTTTTTCTACCTTTAGGTTTCTTTAGTACTACTTAGGTCTATTAGCTCTGCGCCATTTTATAGTTTTTAACTCTATGTCTGTTGTTGCGTACTCTACGCCTTATATAACTGTGGAACTCTGTCTTGCTCTCTCTTAGCTTGTTCCCTTTAATAGATCCTATTATTGATCTTTATTAACTAATCTATTAACTCTTTTAGAGTATCCGTATCTTCTATTAGGATAATTACATCCTAGACTTTAGCCTTAAGTCCCTATTTATACTGTACTATAAGCGCCCTATTATTCCACTTAACCTGCGTAGCTAGCGTTTAAAACTGTGTTATATACTCAATTACTAAAGTATATTGTACTAAGTTCTAAAGCTTTTGTTTCGCTATAGTTGTGGCCTCCAGGTCTCTAAATATCTGCGTTAGTTATTCCGCTGTAACGGAACCTTGTAGTAGGAACTATAGTGGGTTCTATTATTAGGCTGGGTATGTAGGTAAGAATAAAACAACAACATAATAATAACTGGTGGAGTAGTTGCCCAATAGATTAACTCTAATTATATTCTAAGATTTACTACAAGGAGAGAACTATCTATGGTAAGAACTGAGGTCCTTTAAATACACAACTATACGCCTAAGAAATCCTCTCTTATATATAAGGTACGTGTTGTCTGTATTAAATATAATATCCCTTCCATTTAATACAGTTAATACGTTTAATACTATGTGACCTTGGTTACTATTTCTTATTACATAGTTCCACTAGATCTATTTTGGATTGTGCCTATATTAACTAACTAGCTTCCACCGACTCTTCTCCAAGTAGTTATAATATTGTACTTAAAGCGTCTGTAATACCATCTCCCTCCTCTTTATCTTTGTCCTTAAAGATTCCTAACATCTCTAAGTTGTCTACTAGAGGTGTAATGTCTACTTAATTATTTTGGTTAATATCTGTACTTATTATGCCTAAAGCTTCTTCTTCTCTTTCTTAGGTTAAGCGTTGCCTTTATATAGTTTCCTCTATACTGTTACTGGGTAAGGTGATAGCAATCCCCTACTCTCATTACGCTAAAAAGGGGTTAGTATATATTACGCTAGCGAGTCCTATGTTTTAACAACCCTTCTCTTGCTCTAAGTGTACTAAAGCAAACATCCAATCGTCCTGTAATATTCGCTCTATCTCTAACGCTAAGTATGCGCGTTCTATAACTCTTAATAGTCTTTAAGTTCCTTAAGTAACTTATTATAGGGTCTCGTGTTTAATCTACCACTATAAAGCTTAATGGTAAGCTGGCCTCCGCGCTACTTAAGGTTTAATATACCTTAAAAGAGTCCGCACGCGTCCTTAAAGCTTAATATTTAGCTTATACTTATCTTTAACGTCTTAAACGTATTTATAAGAAGGTCCATTTTAAGGAGTGGAAACTTATTTAATAGGGTCTATCTAAGCTAGGTAATAAAAGGATTGGCTCTCCTCCTATAAGGGAAACAACTCCAAGTAGCTTAGTAATTGCTCCTCTTAGGTCCCCCTTAGGTAACTTGTTCTTTAGCGATCCTTCTTTATTAATATTACCTAACCTGCTTTCTTCTAATACTCCTATACCTTTCCTATAGCGTTCTTTAGGTTGCTTAGTGGTTCCTAAATAGTCTTACTATAGCCTATCTACTTTACTTTATACTATATTTCGTCATCTACATCCTTATAACTAATAATCTTTAAAACTTGCTATTTATCTTCCTCTTATCCTCTATACGTGTCTGCCTTATAGACTGGTGGCTTAATATTCCCATATACTGGCTCTAGCATTGCAACATATTATATAGGGTAGATTTTTATTTTAGCTAGTAGGTTTAACTTATACGTAACTAATAAAATTCTTTACTTAACTTTAAAAGGTCCTAGTTTAACGTAGTCTAATTTCTTACTTAGTTATTAACTCTTAAAATTTTTATATAGTAGCTACACTTTATCCCCCTCCTTAAGATCTGGTCCCTTAGATCTCTTAGCATTGTAGTACCTTTTTATTTATTCTTATACTAGTTTAGCTGTTTCTTTAAGGTCTGTATAAAGATTTATTAATATCTCTATTTTTTATTTTGCTGTGCTACTCGTCTTTTTTACTTAATATAGTAATAACAATATTCTTAGCTTGTATCCGTAATTTGCCTTAAATAGTAATGTCCCTATTCCTTCTTATAGTGTTATATTGTATGCAAACTATATAACTGGTAATAATAATACCCAATTATTCTATACGTGATTAATATAGTGCCTTAAATACTACTCTAGTGTCTAGTTTAGTCTTTCCGTTTATCCGTCTATCTGCGGATAATATACTGTAGATATTACTACGCGAACCCCTTATTCTACCAGAAATACTTTCTAAAATACTGCTATAAATCTTAGATCTCTATCTAATATAATTTTGTCTAGTGCTCCATGTCTTATAAACACTTCTTTTATATAGATTTTAGCGATATCTTCTACTAATATCTCTTTAGTGCATACTATAAAGTATCCCCACTTTATTAGCTTGTCCACTATTACTAAAATCGCGTTATAATCTTATCCTATAATAGGATCTCTTAACTTTAGTAACTTAATAATAAAGTTCTATAATATAACCTCCTATGGTCTTCCTAGTGTCTTAATAGGTTATAGCCCTCTATACGGCTTATACCTTGTTGGTTTATTTCTTTAGCAATCTAAATATTCCTTTATAACTTATCTTACTAGTCCCTAAATTCCTTAAATAATATATTCCTTTTAAAGTCTTAATACTAAGCCTATAGCTCCGTTCTATCCTTATATTATTCCCTTATAGAACTCTTTAATAAATTCTTCTGCGATAAACTTAGGCATATATGTTACTTCTCTATTTTTGTACTACTCTAAGTCTAGATCCTCTACCTATATTTCTTAGATCTTCTATATCCAATTACTCTCTAGTAATTTATAGATTTAACTTTCCTTAGTTGCTATAATTTTTAGATAATTATACCTAATTAATCCGTCTTAATCCTTTTGTAATAAAGCTCCTAATAGCTTTTTATTACTTTATAGTTTAGCCTTTCTACTTAGAGCGTCTACTCGTGTATTATCTGTACCCTTAGTATACTAAATTTCAAAATAGTATTCTATAAGTATTTCCACCTATCTAACCTATCTTTGGTTGAGTTCCTTTGTTGTTAGGAATTCTATAAGGTTCTTATAGTCCGTTTTAACTATAAATAGTTTCTCTATACCTTGCAAAAATGCTCTCTATTCCTTAAGTATTATAACTATACCTAACAACTCCTTATTGTAGATGTTATAGTTTAACTCTAGTGGTGTTATCTTTTGACTATAGTATGCCACTAGGTGCTATCCATCTTAATATTTCTATATAAAGTACGCCCCTAGTGTAAAGTCTAATGTATCTATTTCTATAACCGTCTCTAGACTTAGTTAATAGATCTTAAGAACTGGCTCCTAGGTAAATAATTCTTTAATTCTCTTAAATAGTTCTTATTACTCCTTTCCCTATACCCACGGTTCTTCTTTCTTTGTTAACCGCGTAAATAGCTTAATATTTTGTAACTATTGCGCTATAAACCTCCTACAGTAATTGTAAAACCCTAGGAACGATCTTAACTGCGTAACATTCTCTAGTTTCTACCAATTTACTATAGCCTTAATCTTTTTTAGATCTATACTAAGTTAGCCTAGTTCAATAATAAATCTAATAAAATTGGTCTTCTAGGTAAAGAACTTGCATTTCTTAATTACTACTGGCATTTATTCTTCTTATAGTCTCTTTAAGACCCATTTAACATATTCTCTATATTCTTCCTTACTCTCTAAGTAGATAATAATGTTGTTAAGGTATACCATAACAAATTTATCTAGGTGTTCTCCTAATATACTATTAATTCGCTTCTGGAATGTTGCTAGTGTGTTTATAAGCCTAAATTGCATAACTAATAGCTTATATAGTCCTTTCTTTGACCTAAAAGCTGCCTTCTATTTATTACCTTCCTTAATTCTAATCTGATGGTATGCCTATCTTAGATCTATCTTTATAAAGATCTTTATATTGCCTATCCTGTCTTAGATTTCGCTAATTAAGGGTAAAGAATACCTATCCTTCCTAGTAATACTGTTTAACTATCTATAGTCTATACACATCCTAAGTTTTCCGTTTTTCTTTAGGATAAACAGTACTAGATATCCTGCTAATAACTACAATAGTCTAATATATCCCTTTCATAAGTTCTCCTAAATAAACTCCTTAAGCGCTACTAACTCTGTTTTAGTAAGCTTATAGATTGGAAAGAACTTTGGATTTATTCCCTTTTCTAATTCTATTTTATAGTCCTAAGCTGTATACTCTAACAGCTTTTTACTTTCTAGTGACTATAACTTTTTACCATACTTGTGGTATCTCTTTGGTATATAACTTAAGCCTTATTTAGTCTCTTTATATATCGCTCCAACTTGGTACTATACCAACTTGGTTTACTGTCGCACTTTACGCTATTATATATCCTTAATATCGACCTAACCTATAACCCAATTAATCTTTAGATTGTATTTCTGTAACTAAGGCATACCTAGTATCGCCTTGTCCTGTCCTAATAGTAGAATATTAAAAGACATTCTAACTAGTCTCCCTTTAATAGTTATCTAAATAGGTCCTATTTTAAGATTAATAATACCTCCTTTATAGGCTATCTAATCTCCTAAAATTGTTGTAAGTAGATACAGGTGTTCCTTTTGTCTATATAGTAACCCCATCCTTTCTACTATCTTTGGTAATATATGGTTCCTAGTTACTCCACTATCTACTAATACTTTAAACTACTAATCTTGCCACTTAACTTATAAATTTAGGTGTTGTCTTTAAATTCCCTTAAGGGTCTAAGGCTCTAATACTAGTTCCCTCTAGTTCTATACGCCTCCCCTTTTCCTAACTGTTGGCTGCTAGATCCTGCCTATACTTAGTCTAACTTTAGCCAATACTTAGTTTATTTCTTTTCCTCTATATACTATGGACAAGTGTTCTCTAGGCACTCCCACTACTATTATCTATCTAGGTATTCTTCCGTAAGAAATCTTTCTAGTTAAAGTGTTAAGTCTCCTTAACCTTATACTTCTACTAGGTGCCAACTATATATATACTTAGCGTTCCTAAACTGCTTTTCCTCTAGTGCCTAATATATCCTTACTAGGTACTTCCAGTTCTTATCTTTTAGTGCTCTATGCATATTGCATGTGTTATCCACATAAGCTATCCATAATAGTATATAATACGCTATATATTTTAGGTTAACTCTTAGTTTATCTTTATCCTTAAGTTTAAACCTATACCTAGTCAACCTAACTACTGGTATTTCCGCTATAGGTACTAAGATTTGTCGCTTACTTCTCTAGTCCCTAGATCCTTCTTCTAGGTTCCTTAACGTTATAATTAATACTCCTTTAATATAACTTATGCGTTTTTCCGTAATGGGTTGGTCTTAGACAACTTTTTTTATCTAGCTATATATAAAAGTCTTCCTATTTATTATTATATCGTTGCCTATACCACTTTTCGTATAACTGGTTTAGTGTGTATAGTCTATCTATTAGAAAGTACCTTGTTATTACTATATTATAATATCCTTTAGTATGTCTTTCTTCAAACCTAGTTAGAATATCTAAATCCTCTTTTTATTCTAGTTTGTCTAACTACTTTACCCTAGGTATTCCTGCACTTGGCCTATTAGTAACTCTTTATATGGGTACTCTATCCCTTATATAACCTAGCGTAGCTAACCTCTTATCTAGCTTTTACTCTTGCTATATAATAATTCTTATTCTAAACTTATCTATAGTTTCTTGTTTTCTGCGTCTTGTAGCTAGATCTTTATAGTTATCTTGCTTTTTAATCCTGGTATTAACTATTTAATCTTTAGGCTAAATATTACGTTTATTTAGGATTGCTAACGTTCTTATTTGTTCTCCAAACTTGTAGTTCTTAAACTTGCGTTCTATACTTATTTATTTATTACTAAATTAAGTTACTGCCCTTTCCTATCAGTTTTTATCTATTATGGGTCCTTAAGTATGTCTTATCTTGTCTTAAAAATCTTAAACTTCTCTTATCTCTTTATAAGAATCTTAAGCCTATGGCCTTTTGCCTTTATTAAGTAATAAGCTAGCACTAGCAGTCGTCTACTTACTTAGTTTCTTTTAAACGTTACTCCTATTATCTTATAAAGCGATAGAAATCGTATCTAATAGTGTCGCAATACCCGTTACTAAACCTTGTTCTATAATGGTCTTAGTCTCTGCTTCTATTTTAACTTCTTTAAGGTTTGCATGCCCCTAATAAGCTGCCTTTATTACCTTATTATCGGTAAATGCTTCGCCTATATTAAATTTATTATCTTTAATGTCTAATCTATAAGCTAGTTCGCTGGTTCCTTTAAACTTAGATAACAATAGCTCCTATAGCCAATAGCTTACGCCGTACTTAGCGTCCTTATAAATTCGGCATATATTGTTGTAACAATATATAAAACTATTAATTAAACACTCTTTTATTCCTTATAGTGCACTGTCGTCTCTCTATATATATGTGCCTTCTGCTAGTCTAGTTCCCTTTACCGCGTAGTTACTTTAACCACCTCTATAGTCTTTGGCAAAATAACCTTATTTTCCGCAATTTATATAAGCTCTATCTTTAAACTATCTTTCTTACTGTGGAGTCCACCTAAACGTCTTCTGCTGCTAAGATCCTTAGTTTGGCCTCTGCTCCTAGGTCCTTTAATTACTTAATTCTTAACCTTTAGGTTTCTATGGTTTCTTTTCCCATCTTTAGGTTTCTTTAGTACCGCTTAGGTCCATTAGCTCTGCACCATTTTATAGTTTTTAACTCTATGTCTATCGTTGCGTACTCTACACCTTATATAACTATAGAACTCTATCTTGCCCTCTCTTAGCTTATTCCCTTTAATAGATTCTGTTATTAATCTTTATTAACTAATCTATTAACTCTCTTAGAGTATCCGCATCTTCTATTAGGATAATTACGTCCTGGACTTTAGCCTTAAGTCCCTATTTATACTGTGCTATAAGCGCCCTATTATTCTACTTAACCTATATGGCTAGTGTTTAAAACTGTGTTATATACTTAATTACTAAAGTGCGTTATACTAAGTTCTAAAACTTTTATTCCGCTGTGGTTATAGCTTCTAGGTCTCTAAATATCTATATTAGTTGCTCTACAAACCTATTCTAACTGGTAAATATATACCGTATATCTTGGTTAGTAGTTGTTATGCTATTAGCCTATATTTCCGTAAGATATAGCTTAAACCACTTAAGTGCCCTCCCCGTTAGGAATAATTCTGCATAGGCTACTTAGTCTAATAATGTTACTAACTTTACTCCTTCCTGCACTACCTTAAAGTGCATCTGCATAAGAAATCCCTTAAGCTTTAACTTCTCTCCTAAGAATTATTTAATTGAGGGTAGCTTAATCTTTGCTGCTCTAATTCCATTAATGCGTTCTTTAAGTATTCTATTATTATCTTATAAGTGATCAACCATTTCCTATAACTGATCTCGCGTAACTACTTGAGAATCCCCATTATCTATACTAGTATTACCTGGCCCTGAGGTTGTAGCTGCCGTCAACGCTGTCGTAACTGGTGCTGCTCTTAGTAGTATATTATTTGACTTTATTTAAATACCGTAACTTTAGTAGTAAATGTGTAACAGAACCTTGTAGTAGGAACTACGGTGGGTTCTATTATTAGGCTGGGTATATAGGTAAGAATAAAACAACAATATAATAATAACTGGTAGAGTAGTTGCCTAATAGATTAACTTCAATTGTATTCTAAGATTTACTATAAGGAGAGAACTATCTACGGTAGGGACTAAGGTCCTTTAAATACACAACTATACGCCTAAGAAATCCTCTCTTATACGTAAGGTACGTGTTGTCTGTATTAAACGTAACGTCCCTTCCGTTTAACATAGTTAATACGTTCAACACCACGTGACCTCGGTTACCATTCCTCGTTACATAGTTCCACCGGATCCATCCTAGACTATGCCTATATTAACCAACTAGCTTCCGCCGACTCTTCTCTAAGTAGTCGTAATATTGTACTTAAAGCGTCTATAATATCCGCGAACCCGTTCTAACTGGTAAATATATATTATACGTCCTGGTTAGTAGTTGTTATGCCATTAGCCTATATTTCCGTAAGATATAGCTTAAACCACTTAAGTGCCCTCCCCGTTAGAAACAATCCTGCATAGGCTACTTAATCTAATAATGTTGCTAACTTCGCTCCTTCCTATACTACCTTAAAGTGCATCTATATAAGAAATCCTTTGAGCTTCGACTTCTCCCTTAAAAATTATTTGATTAAAGGTAGCTTAATTTTTACTACTCTAATTCTATTAATGCGTTCTTTAAGTATCCTATTATTGTCTTATAAGTGATTAACTATTTCTTATAACTAACCTTGTGTAACCACTTAAGAATCCCTATTGTCTATACTAGTATCACCTGGCCCTAAGGTTATGGCTATTACCGACGTCGTTGCGACTAGTGCTTTGGGTGGCATATTGTTTAATCTTATTTAATACCGTAACCTTGGTAGTAAATGTGTAACAGAACCTTATAGTAGGAACTACGGTAGGTTCTATTATTAGGCTAGGTATGTAGGTAAGAACAAATTAACAATATAATAATAACTAGCGGAGTGGTTGCCTAATAGATTAACTCCAATTGTATTCTAAGATTTATTATAAGGAGAGAACTATCTACGGTAGGGACTGAGGTCCTTTAAATATATAACCATACTCCTAAGAAATCCTCTCTTGTACGTGAGGTACGTGTTATACGTGTTATACGTGGACGTACACTGCGTATACTCCGTATACCGCGTATAACGTTATGTGACTCGCTTACCTTTCCTCGTTATATGGTTCCACTGGATCCACCCTAGACTGTGCCTGTATTAACCAACTAGCTTCCTGCGACTCTTCCCTAAGTAGTCGCAATATTGTACTTAAAGCGTCCGTAACATATTTTATGTTTTCTTATTAGAGTTATACTGGAGAAAAGACGGTGTAGAACCACCCCTACCTAGCAAAATTAATGGAGAACTAAAATGGAATATAGAAGATATTCTAGACTAAAGATGGCGTTAGAAGAAACGCGAATTTTTAATTTATTGGGAAGGATACTCCTAGGCGTATAATAGTTAGGAACCTAAGGAGCACCTTTAGCTAGGATATAATATAACAATTAAAACTTTCCTAAAGACCATAAATTAGGATTTAGCAACGGTTCTGGATATACTATGGACAAGACAATAGGGAAAACCCTATAAATTAAAACTATAAGGTTAAGCATAGGTATTAGAAACGGGAACGTTTCGCTATTATAATAGGGATCCTAGAATCCTATAAGAGAAAGCTATAGGGATCTATATAAAAACCACTAGGGATACTATCTAAAGAAGACGCTATTTAAGAATAGGCAGTAGTACTAGAAGAAGGGGCCCTGGGGATTTAAAAGGGTTCCTTAGGGATAAAAGGAGAGTATCTGGTCTGACACTAGAGATATACGGTAAAGTTAATAATATAAAGAGGACCAAAAAGACATAAAGCAAAGATTTAGAAATTTTAAAGTATCTATAAGAATACTACCCGTTTATTATATACAGAGATTATAGCGGTATATTACTTTTATACAGACTATTACCAAAAATAAGAATAGAGGCATCCCTAAAGTATAAAGTTAATTCCCAGTACTAGGGCATCTTAGAGGCATTAGAGAGGCACTATATAAAGCTATCCTATAAGAAGAAAGAAAGAATAAAATAATAACTTAAATACTAGAAGTAGCAATAGGAGCCTCCTCCTCCATTTTAACGTTATTATTAGCAGTATTATTAGCACTTTTATCCCTAGAAGCATTAGCATTCTTGCTAATATTTTTCTTAAAGTAGTAGAAACTAAACAGACTACTACAGCCAGGGGACTAGCGGGGAGAACATTTATTTTTATTACTATTCTTAGTGTTATCCCTAGGTTTCAAATCGGCATCTAGGCTGAGATTAAAAAGTTAACGACTAAAGAGTTAGCATAGTTCCTAAACGTGTTATTAAAGAGACTTACCTAGCTAGAAAGGCCTGCGAAAGAGTGCAAATGTTATCATTTATAAAAACGAACTGCTTATATATATGCTTCTGGACACTATATGTCTAAGATTGCTGTGTTTCTACAGTAGTAGAAACCCTTATTAAATTAAAAAGGCTATAAGTAATAGAAGATACCTTCTATCCCTATTTTTTACTATTCTAATATAGACGGAAATTCCTAATAGCACGTTAGAGCCAGTAAGCCTTATATACGTAAACGGCGGGGATCTAATATAGTTAGTAAAATCTAGAATAGAATGGAATAAGAAATACCAGAATATAGGTCTTCTTCTAGCTGTAATAGTAGGAATACTTAGATCTGTTCTCGCTAGAGCGCGGCATTTTATAGGTATAAGAAGGGTCCAATATAAGCGCGTAAACGCAGCAACGGCAGTACTTTAGAGAAACTACTGTAGGAGTAATAGAGGTGGTCTATAGTGCTAATAGAGTAGGGACAACACTGCCGCTAGTCTGGGGACGCGCAGCACGATTATAAGCTATTGCGAAAGAACACTATAGGAAGTTAGTATTATTAAAGAGATAAAATGGGGATCCTATTACCCATAAACGCGTTATAAGAAGAGAATAGAGTAGTGGTGGAAAGAATAACTAGAGATGCGGAAGCTAAAAGCTAAGATATAATAAAAAACAGTCTGCTAAAAGGCGAGACGAATAGTGTTGTTAATAGAAAGACGCGTAAGAGATAACAGCTTATAAACTAGAAGAAATTAACATTAAGACGTTATTATTAGGACCTATTTTAGGTAAATAGGGATAGTAGCTAGTTAATATATTATACGGGACAACTTCCGGATTAGCTTATAACAAATTCTTATAATAAGGAAGGTAAATCCCATCTAATTTTTATTATTATTATTAAAGTTCTATTATAAAGGCACCGTAAAGAGCTATAGTGGAAGAAGAGCGGAGGAATAAAAGACAAAGTAAGGTTCTACACTAGTAAAGAACTGGTAATAAGCCGTATTATAGAGTACCTTTCCACTAAAGAACTTCCCTAGTGGTTTTAGTTGGAACTCTATAAGAGTTTATTAAGAGGTAAAGTCTTAGAGGACTAAAACCCTTAAAGGGGAGGTAATTATAACGGGCGCTCCTAAAAGGTATATATTAGATAAGACAGATAAAGGTTTTACTAATATCCCACTAATATCCCAGAGGAGATATAGTTAGATAGATAAGGGGTAAAGGGTTTACTAGTATCTTAGAAGGATTATATAAGGAGCTAATTCTCCTCTAGAGAAGAACTAGTAATTAGTCTCTAAATAGAAGAGGTTAGAAAGCATTTGTCCTTTAATATATAAAGCTCGTTCTACCTTTAACTTACCTTCTACTTATCTATAACTCTTATTCTATACTGTTAATTAAATAATTATACATTCCGGTTAAACTGGCCTCTTACACCCTAGTTATAACCAATTTACATTACCGCCTTCTTATTTAGGCTAACTTATTACTAAAAATATACTGCTGCTTTAAACATTAATACATTAACTTTTCTCCTTACTTTCCTAGCACAGAACTCTATATTACCAAAGCCATACCTTACTGGCCGCGTGCTCTATATACAGAAGATTATCTATAAGCAGCTTTAACAGCCTAGCGAACAGTAGGTCTCTATAAAAGCGTTAAACCTTGCGCGAAAGCTAATAATATTATATACGCGCAAGCACGGGCGCGTATTTTACAGCCTATATCCTACCTTATTTGGTTTAGATAATTCCTTACTAAGTTAGAACATTATGTGTGTTTGACTTATTTGCGCCTACATCGCGAAAATTAGAGTGCGCGCTACGTAACTTTTATAACTGCAACACTATAATTAAGTCTTAATTTTAGAGTCTAAATTAGATTTAGAACGCACCAAAGGAGCCCTTAGTAAAGTCTTCCTAAAAGGGCATCCCTACGTAGTGCTTTGTAAGTTATTGCGTAAACTAATTTAGGTGCTGCTACCTAAGCTACCTCCGCGCCCACACCTAGTAGGAGTTTTTACACTTTCCGCCAGCAGCTCTAACTAAAATATTAAAAATCGACTTTATATAGACTCTTTTATATATATATTTATAGCTTTAAGACTTCTTACTAATGATGCAATAACTTATAATGGCTTTTACTAATTATTTACTACTAAATTAGCAGTTTGGCAAATTTTAATTTTCAAATCGGTTATAACTAGGGTCACCTTTATAACCCCATCACATACGTTACTAAGGAGTTAAAAAGTTAAAAAAGATTTTAGAAAAAGTATATAACGTACTCTATAAGCGAGCTGCCCACCTTAAAACTTACCAAAAATTAGAAAAATCGCACCTTAATATTCTCGACAACCACTTAATAATAAATTCTAATAATTTTGATATAGGCTTTTATATATACTCTATAGCCTCTATTAAGTTTATATAGTAAATAGCTCGGTAGTTTTTGAGATAGTAATTTGGCCTTAGTTTGGCCATTAAATTTTAATATCTTAAAAACTGCCGAACTATTTACTATATAACCTTAATAGAAGCTATAGAGTATGTATATAAGCCGAAATCTAAAATATTAGAATTTATTATTAAGTGGTTGTCGAGATATTAAGGTGCGATTTTTCTAATTTTTAGTAAGTTCTTATGAGGGGACTTTGTAGACAGGGGGCTATAAGGACACAATTGTGGAACAGGATAGATTGGTAAGAGAGAAAAATCCTTAAGGAGGTAAGGCCTCTAGGATCGTGGAGACTATATACTATAGGCACGTGCCTCCGGCACGTAACCGGCGACTATTTAAAGGGCGTCTGGAGGTTGTCCTAAAGGTAACCCAAGGTGTCCACAATAATATCCCTTACATTACCCCCCCCCCATTCTTGCGGTTAGCCCCTAATTGCCATTACCTTGCAGTAGGGAGATTATAAGGGCTTATCCTAGAAGGGGTTCGGAGAGATATTAGGGAGATATTAGTATACTACTATATATTATCTATCTATCTAACCCCTGCTTTAAACTCCTAAAAACCTTAATAAGGAAAAAACATAACTAAAGAAAAGACGTAAGGATTACTAGGAGACCCCTTAAAAGCCTATTAAAAACATGCTGGTAACTACCTAAGCTAGCCTAAGGGTTTTTATACAACTCTACTTCTAAGCCTTTATACTGGTCTATAATTAATTGCGAGTATTATAGGCAATTTAGTGTTCCTAATATAGTTCTATAAGACCTTTTAATATGGGATTTAATATATAAAGCCTTGGCTTACCATTGTCTTTAACCTTTAAGATATTAATCTATAATCCTTTCTCGTTAGTTCTGTGCTATATATTTAGCGTAGTTCTACTACCTAGTAAATAAAAGGGATACTTTATAATAGCGCCTCTAGCTATTATACAATTTGTTAAAAACGTCTATAACATTATTCTTTAATACTATAGTATCGTTTTAGGTATAATTTCACCTATATATATCTATAATTAACGTCTTAATTACCTTCCCTAGCCGCGTAATTAGTTTTTATAAGAAAGTAATAACTAAATGGCTTATATACGTGTTTTCTTTCTTCTAAATTGCGCTATTATAACAAAGTTATATTAGCAAGGTTGCGGCTATTTACTAAAAGGGTATTGGAGGTAAAGTATAGAGATACCTTACTTATTAAGCTGCTCCTTTTCTTTAACACCTTACTTCCTATTATCGCCTTTTATCCAAATTTGGACGTATCTTTGATATATTATTAAGATTTTCTTTTTTTCCATTATTAATTTAATATGCCTCTTTATTTTTTTGCTAACTGCTCTTCTAATCCAATTCTATAGTGTATTTTGGCCCTACTACTATATATAGAACCCTAACCTCCGCTAACCCATAACTAGTGCTGGTCCTGCCTAAATGACTTTATATACACATCCTTAAAAGACTAGAAGTCTAATAAGAAGATTCTGGATGCTTGTAATAAGACCTACTATATAAGGTCTAATACCTTTTATCCTTATAATTAATGCATATATACTAAGAGCGGTAGTTATGTTAAGGTAAGCTTTCCATTACTAACTTTAGGCTTTAATATAGCCTAGGCCTAAGTGGCGATAATCCTTTAATATCCTTAACTACTATATTGCCCGGGCTCTCTCTTATTCTAGCGCTAATGCTAAACATCTAGGTTAAATTTAAGACTATACTATAGCTATCTACACCGCCTATAATTCCTAGCAAGCTAGCCAGTAACGCCTAATAAGGGAGCAAGGTTAGTATACTAAGGATAGGGTAAAAGATAGGGGTAATAAAAAAAAGGTCGCCGTTTACTATAAGAAGGAGTTTATACATATATATTAAGTTTTAAAAGAGCATAATATAATGCAGTATTAGGTAGGTTACCCTTTGGGTACCTAGCGGATAGGTAACTAATAATTGCTATAGTAAGGTCTTGGTAGTTCTGGTTTTTACTAGCTAGCTAATATCTCTATTTATTTTAGGCTTAAGCGTATCTTTATTAACTATAAGCTTACGCCGTAAGAACTTCGTTGGTACTGGTTTGGGCCTAATATTAGTATTAAGTGTTTAAGGATCTCTGCTCTATCTACACCTTATTAGCCTACCCCTATTTTTATACCTACCTATACTCCTACTAAGGGATCTAGATCTAGATCTTATTCCCATTAGCTATTATTTAGTAGGCTAATAGATACTAATCCTATACCTAGGAATAAAGCATAGTGGCTTTTAATTTAGGTATTTGGGATTAATTCTTATATATAGTAGCAATTAGGAAGGCCTTATAAAGCATTTAGGAAGGTATAGGAATACTGTTCCTAATATAGACTAATAAATAGGAATGCAATTCTAGCAAAATACCCTATTAATTCTATGCTATGTATATGAAAAGGCCAAGGACCTATCCTACCTTAGGCCGTAGCCTTAATTAATCCTTATAGTTTCTGGAGCTTATCTATTCTATATCTAATTTAACCTATTTACTCTTTAGGGCCTCTCTTGGCCTACCACAAGCTTTCTTTATAAGTTGCGATAATACTGTAGTATTAGAGCGCTTTCTGTAATTTATAGATTATAGACCTTAGTCCTAATATTCTTTTAGAATATCTTTATAATAATTAAGGTAATCCTCTAGTTTCTATATAGAGTCCTTAGCAGGCCAGCCTAGCCATTTAACTTTATATTAAAGCTTATTCTTAATAGACTTATAGCATAGTATAGCTTTAACCTTATACCGCTCGCCCACTACTTTAGGGTATTTAATTGGGCCTAGACGGAAGTTCTTTTCCAGTAGTAGTCTATACTATAGCTCTAGTAGATTTATATAAAATACTAGATGTATATAGGCCATAGATAGGGGTAGCTAGAGATAGTAGGCTAGCTTGCTAATTTATTCCTTAATTTAAAAGGGACCTAGGTATCTTATATTAAGCTTTTTTAATAGTTAACGGGTCTTAATATTTATTAAACATAATAAAACCTTATCGCCTACGCCGAAATGCTTGTCCTGGTATTTGCGGTTATACTAAAGTCTCTACTACTCTTGCGCATCTTATAGGCTCGGCTTTATATGCTTCCATTACTCCTTTTATTTCTTAAGGTATTTTTATACTCTTTAGTGGATATCCTTAGACTTCCTAGTAGGATCCCATAATTAATTATACGGCCTTAGCCAGTAATTATTAGGTATACTATTAAATCCTAATAGTTAGATGCTATAGGCAATCTAGATTAATGCAAACTAATGCAATGCATGTTATTTTAAGTTATAAGCGTACTCCGCGTACGGAAGTAGCTTGCACCAATTATCTTACTAGTAGTTTAAATATATTCGCAGATATAACTCTAGTTCCTAGTTCTAGCATTCCATTTACCTATCTGTCTATAGATAGAAAGCTGTACTATAATAGTGGTCTATCTTTAAATAAAAGCATAGATCTAACTAGTACTGGCTTATAAAGACGCTGCCCCTATTAGTAATAATAGAGTGTGGTTAATCTACTTTAAGAAAGCATTTCTTCTTAATTAGGTTTGTAAGTACTTATATATTAATCGTCTTATTAATAGGAAGGTATTAGACGTACTTTAAAAACCTATTAATAAGTACTAGGACTAAATTATATATTTATCCTTGCCTATCTTTTAAGGGTGGGAGATTCGTAATAAAGTCTATAGCGTAATATTACTATGGCTTACTAGTAGGGGGAACTAATTTAAGTAAACCCCATAGCTTATACCTTTGGATTTTATATACTTAATACTTTTTATAGTAGCTAATATACTCCTTTGCTTCCTGCTTAAGCTTTAGTTAGTAGTATTTATGTTAAAGTAATTCCATTATCTTAACTTAACCATAGTGGCCGCTTAGAGGATTATTGTAATTCCTTATAAGGATCTTCTATTATAGATTTGCTTCTTATAGCACCTAAACCTTACTATTTCTACGCAGTAGGCCTATTGGGTCCAGTTCCTAATTTTAGCACCTTTTAGCTTTGTTTCTGTTACATTTCCGGTCTACTTCCGCATTAAAGATGGTATAGAAGGCATCCCTCTATTATACCTTATAAATGAGATCTATTAACCTTTTAGATAGTTCCTGGGTAAAAGCTGTTTTGCCTTATACTGCTCTAAGTATAAGACTAGATGGTACTATGGATCTTATAACTTCTTAATACGCGTACGTTAGGAAGGCCGCTATAAGGTTAAAGTCCTTTAGTTATTATAGGGCTCTAGGTTCTAATTGCTCTATAGCTTTACTTTTAGTTTAAGGGGATAGCTTAGCAATTAAGGGTAATATATTACTAGGTTCTAAACTTGTGTTAGGGATATCCTGTCTGGGTATTTTTAGACCCTTATTAGCAACAGACCGGGTACTAGCTAGAATATTAGTAGAGACTAATAGGGTTTATACCGCCTAAGACTTAATATATAAAGCTATAGGTGTTTAAGCATCCTATACCTAGAGCTTATTCTATAATATAGGGAGTAAGATATCTATTATCTGTTTTCCTTCTCCCATTTTAAAGCCTTTAGTATAGTCTAGCCGTTGTAATAATCCGTTAGCAGGGTTATTTTCCCCTGGCTTATATTTAATCTTAAAGTTAAATTAAATAAGCTCCTCTGCCTATCTAGCTTATTAAGGTATAAGCTTCTTTATAGTTATAAAGTAGCATATATTATAATAATCTAAGAGTATATAAGTAGTATAGCTTATATGCTTAAGGTAGTGTTGCTACTATTTAAAGTAGTTAACTATGGCAAGTAGTTCCTTATTATAGGTATAATACCTAACTTTAGGTCCCTAGAATTTTCTGCTATAGAATACTACTAGTCTTTAGTAGAGCTAGGTAGCGTCTAAATACCTATTAGGTTGCAGTAGGATACTAATAAAGGTAAAATTTAATATATTAGTAACTATTATTAGTAGCTAATTTAGGTTAAAATACCGCAATAATAGAGCTTCTATAAACTTTATATATAGTTCCTAATAGGCTTCCTAGACCTTTTTAGGCTATATCTATAGTTTATACTATTTAGTTAGTCCCTTTTTAGTTTTTTTTCTTTCTATCTTTAAGCTTTTTACTTTTTAGGCTAGGTCTTAGAAAGCTTTAGTAATATAGTTAAATAGGTATTAGGCAATATCTAAGTAGTTATAGATAAAGCGCCTATAGAAATTAGTAAAGCCTAGGAATACTTAAATATTCTAGTAGCTCTCTAGCTCTGGCTACTCTTAAATTATTTATACTTATACTAGGTCTATAACTATACCTATAGGCGTTATAATATAACCTAGGAACTTAACCTACTTAATATTAAAGATATACTTTAATGCCTTAGCGTAGAGGCCCTAATTATCTAAGTATTTTAGCACTTTATAGATATGTTACTTATACTAATCCTTATTTTCTAAGTAGATTAAAATATTATCTAGGTAGATAATATATATATAGTTAACTAGTCCCCCTAAGGCTCTATAAATATACAATTAAAATATTATAGGCGTATTAGCCAGCCTAAAAGGCATTACTATATACTTAAAGTGGCCGTATTAGGTTTTAAAAGCGGTCTTCTATTTATCCCCTTTTTTAATATGGAGCCTATAATAGGCGTTTTATAGGTCTAGCTTTATAAAGATCTTTACCCTAGATAGTTAATCCAGTATTTTACTAACTAGTAGTAGTAGGTAACAGTTCTTAATTATAATCTTATTAAAACCGCAATAGTCTATATATAGCCTTGTAGTCCTATCTAGTTTTAAAATAAAGAGGATTGGCGCGCCTACTAGTAACTTATTAGGCTATATCTATACCTTTTCTAGTAAGCTATTAAGGTACTCCTATAGGATCTTAAGCTCTTTACAAGAGAGGTTATAGATAGGAAGGTTTAGCGGTTATTTGCCTTTTTTTAAATTAATTATATAATTATATTCCAAGTTCTGTTAAAGGACTTTTACTTACCTACCAAAAAATACCCTTAGTAAGTCCCTTAGGCCTACTAGGATATTTAATTAATTGGGGTTATGTTTATCCTTTGTATTATTATTAGATAAGTCCTAGAGGTCCCTTAAAACACTTATAGGCAGTATTACTTAATATAGTGGCCGTTTATATATAGTTACTACTATATATTAGACAGTTTTATGCGGTAGCTAGTAAAGGGTAGGGAACTCTTTAATATAGTATTTAAGGTGTTATAGCATACTCTCTATATATTACTTGAGCTAGAGTAACCTAGAGCAGTAGAAGTATCTTATAGGATCTTTAAGATTGCCGCCTCCCTATAGTATCTCCGTGACCTATCTAGTAGTTCCCTATAGGGTATCTATTACAGAAGGGTTATTGCCTATACTAGGCTTTATACCTATCTTACTATAGAATAGGGGTTGGATTTAATACTCCTTTAGGTATAGGGCGTATACTATTTCTCCTAGAGCTATATCTTCTAGGATATCTTTTAAGCTTATTAGTAAAATACGCCCTTCTAATTCTTTATTATTCTACTATTTAAAAGCTCCTATTTTAAAGTGTATCTTAAGATCTACTTCTATAAGCTAAGAATATCTAAGAATAAGGTTATAGCCTATAAAGTTAGCCACTTAGAAGGGTTGCGGGCTAACTACCTTAGTGTGGTTATATATATTAGCTACTAATACTATAAGCTTATAGGCACTATATAGTTTAATCTAATACTTATCTAGGAACCCTATAATAGGTTTCTACTACTTTAGTAATAAGATAAGCTTATACTCTTTTACTAAATTATATTATATAAGATTAATTTTAGCACCACTATTATATAGTGCTTAGAACTAACGTACCTCGCCTATAAGGAGTACTATTTTTAGCTTAATAGTAATATAAAGAGTCTCTCCTTCTATATCTTGCCCTAGTTGTAGCTAAAAAAGGTCTATAACTAGGGCTTTTCTTTTTTTAGATTATTAGTGCGGTTATTACCCTACTTATTTTTCTAATTAGGTTTACCTCTAGAGAAGTTTTCTTTTAACTTTTTAGAGTGTTCCTATAAGGGTGCCGGATAGGTATTAGGTTGGCCCTAGGAGTCTTTCCTATTACTTAAGGTCCCTAACTTTAACCTTTTTAGATTTCTCTTTAAGAATGGCTTCTTTAAAGTTTAGGTCTGCCCTATATTACTACTAAAATACCCACGTTTTTAGTTACTCCCTAGCTTCTTACTAAAAGAGGTTTAGTTTCTTACTATATCCTTAGCGTTTAGAACCGCTTATTTAAAATCTATATATATTATAATCCATAATAGGGCTCCTATATACTTTATTTTATTATAAATTACTAGCTTAATTTTACCCTAGATAAATATAATTTTCTTCTTTTTATAGATGCTACCGTCCTTATTTTTAAAGGGCTTTAGATTTATTAATTAAGTATAAGTTTCTATAAAGTTTATAAACTAGTGGAAATTATAGCGGTTAAGCTATATCCCATTCTAGAATAGTTCTGCGTAATTATATTATATAATATACGGATCTTAAGTCTACTTCTTTAAAAAGGGTTATAGCTGTAGCTATATAGTAATTTACTCTTTATTAAGCTAATTTAGTGCAATCTAGTTTAGGAATTAATCTTTAATCTTGCTAATAATCTAATAGGTATACTCTTTAGTATTATCTTATATTATTAGCATCTTAAAGAAGTTATCTATTTTATAAACCTAATTGTCTAACTATTAGGCGTTAGGTCTTTGGCGGAGTTTTAAACTACTAGAGGCCTTAGCTAGTTAGTCTATATCCTTTTTCTATTTACTATATAGATACCTCTCTAAGTCTTCTATACCTCCTTAGGTAGGTACTAAGTATCCCCTAAAAGGCCCTTAGCCTTAGCTAGGTTATAAAAGATTTTATCTAGCTTAGATTAAGCTCTGCTAGATTTAAACCTACCCCTAGAGGTTTCTAATATATTTATTAGTAGCTCCTTTCTATATAGCTTCTAAGAGCCTTGCGGCAGCTTCCTAATATCCTCTTTAAAGAAAATTAGTATAGGGCTCTTAACTTTCTAACCTTAGGCCTAAGGAAGCTCTAACTATAGAGGTATTATTAGTACTAGTAGCTAATACAGGTTTCCCTATAAGGCTTAAGTCTTAAGTTAGTAGTTAGGTTAGATTACTTAAAGGGGTAGGCTTGCTTAGCTTATAAGTAGTCTATATACCGCCACTATGCTAATTATAGGCCAGTGGTCTTCTAGGCGGGTTCCAGTTAGGTCCCTAATTAGGTATATTAGTATATTCCTCTAGCATTTTTAGTTTAGGGGAAGATTTTAGGGTTATGTCTAGCGTTTAATCTTCTAATTAGCCTAAATAGGGCTAGAGGGGTTCTAGCTGCTTTTTAGTAGTATTATAACTATTATAAAGGGTATTTGCGTTTTCCTTAGCATTGCTAGTAACTATAGGTATATAAGAGTTTTTAAGCTCTTAGTATATCTAGGTATTAGGGCTTATTTAGCTATTTTACCTAGAGGTTTATATTATTGTGATCTCTTACTATTAGAGGGACCTTCCTACCTTAGCGCGATAGCTATCTATAAGGTATTTATAAAGTTTCCATTTAGGTTATTATAAGATTTTAAGGGAGAATAGTAGATATAAATAAAAGATATAAATAAATAATCTAGTCTTTAAAGCCAGCTGCCTTTCTAAATAGAGTAGAAAGGATTTAAATATAAAGGGACTTTATAGACAGGGGGCTATAAAAATACGATTATAGAATAGAATAAATTAGTAAAAGAGATAAATCCTTAAGGAGGTAAGGCCTCTGGGATTGTAGAGACTATATACTATAGGCATATGCCTCTAGCACGTAACTGGCGACTATCTAAGGGGCGTTTAGAGGTTATTCTAAAGGCAACCTAAGGTGTCTGCAATAATATCCCTTACAGTTCTAAGGTAGGCGGCTCGCTTATTATACAGTATATCATAAGGTAAAAAGTAGTATCTATAGTAATATTATTTCCGCTTACTATCTTTAATTAAATTAATAGCGATTTACTATTTTCTATTATTATATAGGTATACTTAGTAGAGTAGTACTTCTAGATATATAATATTTACTATTATAATGGCCCTATTTGGCGGTAATAGTAATAATATATAATTAGTATATCTATTAAATTTATATTACTATCTTAGTTACTACTTTAGTATCTACTTATACTATTATTTTTAGGGCACTAGTAGTTATACACCCCCTAAATAATATATATACACCCCCAATTAATACGCATATACCCCCTACCTTATTTGTTTTAGACGCTTCCTTATTAAGTTAGATGCTTCCTCATTAAGTTAGAATATTATGTACGTTTAACTTGTTTGCGCCTACATCGCGAAAATTAAAGCGCACGCGCGCGCCCCATATAAGTTTTATGACTGCAACATTACAATTAAGTCTTAATTTTAGTTATAGTATAAGAGTCTAAATTTGAATCGCGCCTAAGTCAATTAATTGGATTACGTAGTGCTTTATAAGGCGTCGCGCAAACTAATTTAGGTACTAACACCTCTGCTTTATGCCCACGCCCACGCCCACGCCCACGCCCACACCTACGCCTGCACCCGCGCCCGCGCCCGCGCCTGCGCTCAGTAAGACCCAAATTAACACCTCTGCTTTATATCCAAGAGCCAGCAATTATAAAGCGTCGCGGTGGTCGGCCAATTAACTCTATAACTAGCTCTACAATTGCTAATCGCGTCAATAGATTTACTCGTAGAGAGCACTCAGCATTTAAGCGATATTGGGCGCGCACTTTGATTTTCGCAATGTAGGCGCAAATAAGTCAAACGCACGTAATATTTAACCTAATAAGGAAGCATCTAACTTAATAAGGAAACGTCTAAACTAAATAAGGTAGAGGGTGTACAACTATTAATACCCTTATTTTATTACCACTTTTAATATTATTTCTACTTTTAGCATTACTCTAGCTACTTCTATTATTATCTATATAGAATTATTTATAAAACCCCCTTCTATATATAAAACTCCTTTAATATAAAAATACTTTACTTTTTAGATATTAATGCCTAGTTATAAGGGATATTATTACAGACACCTTAGGTTGCCTTTAGGACAACCTCTAGACGCCCCTTAGATGGTCGCCAGTTACGTGCTGGAGATATATGCCTGTAATATATAGTCTCTATAATCCCAGAGGCCTTACCTCCTTAAGGGTTTATCTCTCTTACTAATTTATCCTATTCTATAATTGTGTCCTTATAGCCCCCTATCTATAAAGTCCCCTTATATTTAAATCCTTCCTACTCTATTTAGAAGGGCAGCTGGCTTTAAGGACCAGATTATTTATTTATATCTTTTATTTATATCTACCATTCTCTCTTAAAATCTTGTAATGACCTAAATAGAAACTCCATAAATACCTTATAGACAGCCGTTGCGCTAAGGCAGGAAGGTCTCTTTAATAGCAAGAGATTATAACAATATAAACCTTTAGGTAAGATGGCTAAATAAGCCCTAATACCTAGATATACTAAGAGCTTAAAGACTCTTATATATCTATAGTTATTGGCAACGCTAAGAAAAACGTAAACACCCTTTATAATAGTTATAATGCTACTAGAAAGTAGCCGGAACCCCTCTAGCCCTACTTAGGCCAATTAGAAGATTAAGTGCTAGATATAACCCTAAAATCTTCTCCTAAACTAGAAATGCTAGAGGAATATACTAATACGCCTAATTAGGGACCTAACTGGAACCCTCCTAGAAGACCACCAGCCTATAATTAGCATAGTAGCGGTATATAGACTGCTTATAAGCTAAGTGGGCCTACCCCTTTAGGCAATCCAACCTAACTACTAACTTAAGACTTAAGCCTTGTAGGGAAACCTATATTAGCTACTAGTATTAATACTACCTCTATAGCTAGAGCTTCCTTAGGCCTAAGGTTAAAAAGTTAAGAGCCCTATACTAATTTTCTTTAAGGAGGATATTGGGAAGCTGCTATAAGGCTTTTAGAAGCTATATAGGAAGGAGCTACTAATAAATATATTAGAAACTTCTAGGGGTAGGTTTAGATCTAGTAGAGCTTAATCTAAGCTAGATAAAATCTTTTATAACTTAGCTAAGGCTAAGGGCCTTTTAGGGGATACCTAGTATCTACCTAAGAATATATAGAAGACTTAAAGAGGTATCTATATAGTAAATAAAAAAAGAATATAGACTAACTAGCTAAGGCCTCTAGTAGTTTAGAACTCCGCTAAAGACCTAACGCCTAATAGTTAGACAATTACGTTTGTGAAATAGATAACTTCTTTAAAATGCTAATAATATAAGATAATACTAAAGAGCGTACCTATTAGATTATTAGTAAGATTAAAGATTAATCTCTAAACTAGATTATATTAAATTAGCTTAATAAAGAGTAAATTACTATATAGCTATAGCTACAAACCTTTCTAAAGAAATGGACTTAAGATCTATATATTATATAATACAATTACACAGAACTATTCTAGAATGGGATATAGCTTAACCGCTATAATTTCCGCTAGTTTATAAACTTTATAGAAACTTATACTTAACTAATAAATCTAAAGCCCTTTAAAAATAAGGACGGTAGTATCTATAAAAAGGAGAAAATTATATTTATCTAGGGTAGAATTAAGCTAGTAATTTATAATAAAATAAAGTATATAGGAGCCCTATTATGGATTATAATATATATAGATTTTAAATAAGCGGTTCTAAACGCTAAGGATATAGTAAGAAACTAAACCTCTTTTAGTAAGAAGCTAGGGAGTAACTAAAAACACGGGTATTTTAGTAGTAATATAGGGCAGACCTAAACTTTAAAGAAGCCATTCTTAAAGAGAAATCCAGAAGGGTTAAAGTTAGGGACCTTAAGTAATAGGAAAGACTCCTAGGGCCAACCTAATACCTATCCGGCACCCTTATAGGAATACTCTAAAAAGTTAAAAGAAAACTTCTCTAGAGGTAAACCTAATTAGAAAAATAAGTAGGGTAATAACCGCACTAATAATCTAAAAAAAGAAAAGCCCTAGTTATAGACCTTTTTTAGCTGCAACTAGGGCAAGATATAGAAGGAGAGACTCTTTATATTACTATTAAGCTAAAAATAGTACTCCTTATAGGCGAGGTACGTTAGTTCTAAGCACTATATAATAGCGGCGCCAAAATCAATCTTATATAATATAATTTAGTAAAAGAGCATAAGCTTATCCTATTGCTAAAGTAGTGGAAACCTATTATAGGGTTCCTAAATAAGTATTAGATTAAACTATATAGTGCCTATAAGCTTACTATATTAGTAGCCAATATATATAACTATACTAAAATAGTCGGCCCGCAACCCTTTTAGGCGGCTAACTTTATAGGCTATAACCTTATTCTTAGATATCCTTAGCTTATAGAAGTAGATTTTAAGATACGCTTTAAAATAGAAGCCTTTAAATAGTAGAATAATAAAGAATTAGAAGGGCATATTTTACTAATAAGTTTAAAAGATATCCTAAAAGATATAGCTCTAAGAGAAATAGTATACACCTTATACCTAAAGGAGTATTAGATCTAACCCCTATTCTATAGCAAGATAGGTATAAAGCCTAGTATAGGCAATAACCCTTCTATAATAAATACCCTATAGGGAACTGCTGGATAGGTTACAGAGACACTATAGAGAAGTAGCGATCTTAAAGATCCTATAAGATACTTCTACTACTATAGGTTACTCTAGCTTAAGCAATACATAAAGAGTATACTATAATACCTTAAACGCTATGTTAAAGAGTTCTCTGCCCTTTACTAGCTACCGCATAAAACTGTCTAATATATAGTAGCAACTATGTATAAACAGCCACTATAGCAAGTAATGCTGCCTATAAGTATTTTAAGGGACCTTTAGGATCTACCTAATAATAACGTGGAGGATAAATATAACCCTAATTAATTAAATATCCTAGTAGGCCTAAGGGACTTACTAAGGGTATTTTTAGGTAGGTAAGTAAAAGTCCTTTAGCGGAACTTAGAATACAATTATATAATTAATTTAAAAGAAGGTAAATAACTACTAAACCTTTCTATCTATAACCTCTCTTATAAAGAGCTTAAGATCCTATAGGAGTACCTTAACGGCTTACTGGAAAAGGGATAGATATAGCCCAGTAAATTACTAGTAGGCATACTAATCCTCTTTATCCTAAAACCAGATAGGACTATAAGGCTATGCGTAGACTATTATAGTCTTAATAAGATCACAATTAAGAACCGTTACCTACTACTACTAGTTAGTAAAATGCTGGATTAACTATTTAGGGTAAAGATCTTTATAAAGCTAGACCTATAAGACGCCTATTATAGGCTCTATATTAAAGAAGGGGATAAGTAGAAGACCGCTTTTAAAACCTAATATAGCCAATTTAAGTATATAGTAATGCCTTTTAGGCTAGCTAATACGCCCGCAACATTTTAATTATATATTTATACAGCCTTAGGGGGCTAGTTAACCGCATATATATTATCTACCTAGATAACATTCTAATCTACTTAAAAGATAAGGATTAGTACAAGCAACACATCTATAAAGTACTAGAACACTTAGATAATTAGGGCCTCTATACTAAGGCGTTAAAATATGTCTTTAATACTAAGTAGGTTAAGTTCCTAGGTTATATTATAACGCCTATAGGTATAGTTATGGACCTAATATAAGTATAGATAATCTAAGAGTGGCCAGAGCTAAAGAGCTACTAGGATATTTAAGTGTTCTTAGGCTTTGCCAATTTCTATAGGCGCTTTATCTATAACTACTTAGACATTACCTAATACCTATTTAACCACGCTGCTAAAGCTTCCTAAGACCTAGCCTAAAAAGTAAAAAGCTTAAAGGCGGGAAGAAAGAAAACCAAGAAGGGACTAACTAAATGGTATAAACTATAGACATAGCCCAGAAAGGTCCAGAAAGCCTTTTAGGAACTATACGCAAAGTTTATAGAAGCTCTACTATTATAGTATTTTAACCTAAATTAGCTATTAATAATAGTTACTAATATATTAAATTTTGCCCTTATTAGTATCCTACTATAACCTAATAGGTATCCGGATACTACCCAGCTCCACTAAAGACCAGTAGTATTCTATAGCAGAAAATTCTAGGGACCTAAAGTTAGGTATTATACCTATAATAAGGAACTACTTGCCATAGTTAACTACTTTAAACTGTAGCAACACTACCTTAAGCACGCAAGCCATACCACTTATATACTCTTAGATTATTATAATCTACACTACTTTATAACTATAAAGGAGCTTATACCTTAACAAGCTAGATAGGCAGAGAAGCTTACGCGATTTAACTTTAAGATTAAATATAAGCTAGGGGAAAATAACCCTATTAATAGACTATTACAACGGCTAGACTATGCCAAAGGCTTTAAAACAGGAGAAGAAAAATAGATAATAGATATCTTACTCCCTATATTATAGAATAAGCTCTGGGTGTAGGATACTTAAGCACCTATAGCTCTATATACTAAGTCTTAGGCGGTATAAACCCTATTAGTCTCTACTAATGTTCCAGCTAGTACCTAGTCTATTACCAATAAGGGTCTGAAAATATCTAGATAGGACATCCCTAATATAAATTTGGAACCTAGTAATATACTACCCTTAATTATTAAGCTATCCCCTTAAACTAAAAATAAAGCTATAGCGTAATTAGAACCCAGAGCCCTATAATAACTAAAGAACTTTAACCTTATAGCGGCCTTCCTAATATACACGCACTAAAAAGTTATAAGATCTATAATACCATCTAGTCTTATACTTAGAGCAGTATAAGGCGAAATAGCTTTTACCTAGAAACTATCTATAAGGTATAACAGAGGGACGCCTCCTATGCTATCTTTAATATAGAAGTAGACTGGAAACGTAATAGAAAGAAAGCTAAAAGGCGCTAAAATTAGGAACTAGACCTAATGGGCCTACTACATAGAAATAGTAAGGTTTGGGTACTATAAGAAGTAAATCTACAACAGAAGATCCTTATAAGGAATTATAATAATCCTCTAGGCGGCTACTATAGTCAAGTTAAAACAGTGAAATTACTTTAACGTAAATACTACTAGCTAAAGCTTAAGCAGAAAGTAAAGGAGTATATTAGCTACTATAAGAAGTATTAAGTATATAAAATCCAAAGGTATAAGCTATAGGGTTTACTTAAATCAGTTCCCCCTACTAGTAAGCTATAGTAATATTACGCTATAGACATTATTACAGATCTCCCGCCTTTAAAAGATAGGTAAAAATAAATATACAATTTAGTTCTAGTACTTATTAATAGGTTTTTAAAGTACATCTAATACCTTCCTGTTAACAAGATAATTAATATATAAGCGCTTACAAACCTAATTAAGGAGAAATGCTTTCTGAAAGTAAATTAACCATACTCTATTATTACTAATAGGGGCAGCATCTTTATAAGCCAGTACTGGTTAGATCTATGCTTTTATTTAAAAATAGACCACTGTTATAGTACGGCTTTCTATCCGCAGATAGATGGGTAAATAAAACGCCAGAACTAGGAACTAGAGTTATATCTGCAAATATATTTAAACTACTAGCAAGACAATTAGTGTAAGCTACTTCTATACGCGGAGTATGCTTATAACTCAAAACAATATATATTATATTAGTTTGCGCTAATCCAGATTGCCTATAGCGTCCAACTATTAGGATTTAATAGTATACCCAATAATTACTAGCTAAGGCCGTATAATTAATTATAGGATCCTACTGGGAAGTTTAAGGATATCCACTAGAGAGTATAAGGATACCTTAAGAAATAGAAGAAGCAATGGAAGTATATAAAGCAGAGCCTACAAGATGCGCAAGAGCAGTAGAGACTTTAGTATAACTATAAACACTAAAACAAGCATTTTAGCGTAGGTAATAAGGTTCTATTACATTTAACAAATATTAAGACCTATTAACCATTAAAGAAGCTCAATATAAGATACCTAGGTCCCTTCTAAATTAAGGAATAAATTAGTAAGCTAGCCTACTATCTCTAGCTACCCCTATCTATGGCCCGTATATATTTAGTATTTTACGTAAATCTACTAGAGCCATAGCACAAACTACTACTAAAAAAGAACTTCCGTCTAGGCCCAATTAAACACCCTAAAGTAGTGGACGAGCGGTATAAGGTTAAAGCTATACTACACCATAAGTCTGTTAAGAATAAGCTTTAATATAAAGTTAAATAGCTAGGCTAGCCCGCTAAGGACTCTATATAGAAACTAGAGGATTACCTTAATTATTATAAAGATATTCTAAAAGAATATTAGGACCAAGGTCTGTAATCTATAAATTACAGAAAGCGCTCTAATACTATAGTGTTATTATAACCTATAAAGAAACCTCGTGGTAGGCTAAAAGAGGCCCTAAAAAGTAAATAGGTTAAATCGGATATAGAATGGACAAGCTTTAGAAACTATAAGGATTAATTAGGGCTATAGCCTAAAGCAGAACAGGTCCTTGGCCTTTTTACGTATATAGTATAGAATTAATAGGGTATTTTGCTAGAATTGCATTCCTATTTATTAGTCTATATTAGGAATAGTGTTCCTATACCTTTTTAAATACTTTACAAGGCCTTTCCAATTGCTACTATATATAAGAATTAATCCTAAATGCCTAAATTAAAAGCTACTATACCTTATCCCTAGGTATAGGATTAGTATCTATTGGCCCACTAAGTAATAGCTAATAGGAATAAGATCTAGATCTAGATCCCTTAATAGAAGTATAGATAGGTATAAAAATAGGGGCAGGCCAATAAGGTATAAATAGAGTAGAGATCCTTAAATACTTAATACTAATATTAGGCCCAAACCAGTACCAATAAAGTTCTTAAGGCGTAAGCTTATAGTTAATAAAGACACGCTTAAGCCTAGAATAAATAGAAATATTAGCTAGCTAGCAAAGACTAGAACTACTAAGACCTTGCTATAGTAATTATTAGTTACCTATCCGCTAGGTACCTAAAGGGTAACCTACCTAATACTATATTATATTGTGCTCTTTTAAAACTTAACGCGTATACACGAACTCCTTCTTATAGTAAACAGTAACCTTCTTTTTATTACCCCCATTCTTTACCCTATCCTTAATATACCAACCTTGCTCCCTTATTAGGTATTGCTAGCTAGCTTGCTAGGAATTATGGGTGGTGTAGATAGCTATAGCATAGTCTTAAATTTAACCTAGATGTTTAGCATTAGCGCTAGAATAAGAGAGAGCCCAGGTAATATAGTAGTTAAGGATATTAAAGGATCGTTGCTACTTAGGCCTAGGCTATATTAAAGCCTAAAGTTAGTAATAGAAACCTATTAAGGATAGGAAAGCTTACCTTAATATAACTACCGCTCTTAGTACGCATGCATTAATTATAAGGACTAAAGGTGTTGAACCTTATATAGTAGGTCTTATTATAAGCGTCTAGAATCTTTTTATTAGACTTCTAGTCTTTTAAGAACGTATATATAAAGTTATTTAGGCAGGACTAGCACCAGTTATAGGTTAGCGGAGGTTAGGGTTCTATATATAACGGTAGGGCCAAAATATGCTATAAAATTAGATTAGAAGAGTAGTTAGTAAAAGAATTGTTAGTTACATAGGGTGACTCACCAATAACGACTACTCGAGTAGGTTATAGTGATGTTGGTTAATAAGCTTAATTGTATTAGAAATAAGGAAGGGCGAGGAGCTTAAGACTCCTCGCTATGCTAGTGCCGCGGCGTTATGTAACGACCGCTTGCCTTATTCCCAACACTAGTAACTCTTCTTTTATGGTTGCTATCTATATACAAATACTGCTTGGCTAGCGTAATAAATATTAATCCTCCTTACCTACTATTGCCATTATAATATAAGTCTTGCTGTTCTAAAATTTGTATCTTAGCACGTGGTGCTTTCTTGCTTGGAGTCGTGGGTGTATATTATATTAGGGCCGCTAAGGCGCTAGTTATAAGCGAGCTAATAGCAATTTTCTATCCCGGGGATGAAAAATCCTAATTGGCTGGTTGGAATTAGGGTCTGCAGATTATTATACTCCTACTCCCTTTTAACCTAACCTTTAACCTATATATATAGAGTGTTTGTGTTAATAAACGTTTCTAGAGCCTTATTTGGGTTTGCCTTTGTTATTACATCTACTAGGTTGTCTTGGCCATTAATCTATTAAATCTTAAAGAGTTCTCGCCGTTTGTAGGATTACTAAAGTGCTATAATATTAATTATAAGGCGCTTCTCCTTTGTGGTACTAAGCTTAACTAAACACTCGTAGAGGGAATATGAGTCGGTGCACATAATTATAGGGATAACGGGAAGTGTAAGTTAATCTATAATTATCTTTAGGGTAGTTCCAATTGCAATTACTATATTAACTCTGCTAACTATTCTATATATCTCTAATGCTAGAACGCTTCGGGTAACGCGCTTACTCTTAGTTAAGCTCTAATAGATAAGATTGCTATAGATCGTAAAGTTATTCTCTCTAGTAGATTTATTTGCAATAATAATCTTATATCCTAGCTGGGAGCTAAAATCTTTATTATTTATAAACGATCTATTAACAAATATAAAGAGCTTAGCGGTAGGAAGATTAATAGGTATATAGAGTAGTCCCCAATCGAGATGGTTTATTTACTAGGAAAGACGCTTATTTAGGGTAAGGGCGTTATCCTTAGTTGGTTCCTAGTATTAAGCAGCAATAGAGAGATTAAATAAAGCTTTAGGTTAATAGATAGAAGTAATATAAGCTCCGCAAGCGCGTTACTCTATATATCCTTGCTTTAGAGAATTAACGTTAATAACATTAATCTTCTTGCCTTAATCTTTCTAGCGCAAAGCAATAGAATCCTTATTTAGGGAGAGGATGCATCTATTAAAAAGTAATGGTGTTATTAAATTAAGCTTTTCCTTTAGCTTTGCTATGAGATTTGCCTTTACTAGCTTATCTTCTTTAAGAGCTAAGAATTGGTCGTCTCTTAAGATAATTGTATTATTGGTTTACATATTAACAATTCCGAATAGAGTTCCTATAGTTGTGATAAGGAAGCAGGGATTAAATATAGAAGTAGTTATTAAGAGCTTCTCTTTATGGTGCTTGCTATAAGTAGCCTACTAATAAGTTCCTACCTTTGCAATTCCATATAATGGCTTAAGTATAACTATAATTATATCTTCGGGATATTGGTAGCGAATTTACTCTAGAAGGTATACTAGTATTAAGCGCTAAAGGTATATTTTTAATTGGGTATAGGCCTAAGTAATATCTTATAAATAAACCACTATTCTATTTTTCATTAAGGAGGGAGCTAGTGTAATAATAACTTGCTAACTAGCTTGTTAAATTATAGGGGATTGCGTAAAAATTACTTCCTTGCTGTTATTATTATAACCTTAAATAACCAGTCTTAACTTCTTAAATGGGGTATTGGTAGCTTTGCCCTTAATCTTATTAACTATTCTTAACTTAAAGATGCGAACTCTATTGAACTTAGTAGGGTTATACTTCTTGAATTTAAAAACTCCTCTTATAATAAGACCGTCGATCTCCTGCTTATTAGATACTTGGAAAGGAGCTTCTAGAGTTATAATACGGCCTTCCTTTTAGAGCTATTTTGCGAGCTTAAAGTCAGCCTTCTCTTTAGCTGTTATAAAGGCTATTAATAACTCGTCTCTACTCTTAATAGCGGTAATAAATTGCTCTTTAAAATTAATAAGGTGTTAGTAATTTTGTAATCCCTTTAGGCGACCTCTACTGCGTTATAGTTACGGCACATCTACTATAATTGTATTAGGATTGTAGTCGCCTTCTAGAGTACGTTAATTATAGTTCTCCTCTAGGGTATCCTTTGGGGCATCCTATAAAGGCTCAGAACTGTTATTTCTATAGTAGGGCTTAATAATGGTTAAGTGGAATTAAGTAGGTCTATAGGGTATCTAAAGAGTGCAAGTCTAACCATTAATTATAATAAGTTTATATAGGCCTAACCATCCTCCCTTTTTACGCCATACGCGTACCTTAGATTGGAGTGGCAGATTAAGCGTAGTTAAGCTATTTAGGCTATTTCTTATTTCTAGTGCGTTGTTGACCTGGCGTGTAGCGTAGAGACATCATACCTCTTTTATTGCTTTGCGAATAGCCTCCGCTTATTGCGTAATGGATAGGGATAGTGGAGAATTGTTAGTTATTTAAGGGTAGGCGCTAAAGACTAGTAATATAGGTACGAGCCTATCTAGGCCAGCGGAATTATTAACAGCCTTAATAGCTATCTGTAAGATAAGCTCTTTGCTAGCGCCCTCTAGTTCCGAAGAAATAATCTTATATACTTATTATAATGGCGTGTAATATCGTTCTACTTTTCCGACACTATTGTGTGCCTTAATAGGGACTTCCTTAACCTTAATTTCTATTGCCTTCGCCTATTACTAAAACTCTGTAGATAAGAAGTTCCTTCCTATATTATAAATAACTTAATTAGGGGGTCCTAGGTAGACATTAATCTAGTATAATTAAAGAGTATCCTATGCGTTCCTAGCTAATATATCCTTCAGGAAATATGCGGCTTAAAAGGAGGTTAAAAGGTTAACAACTTAGAGTACTAGCTTACCGCTAAGATATATAATGTTAATAATGATACAGAAGTTAAAGTTATAGTTATCTTTAAGGGTAAATTTAAATCGGCTAGGGGACTTCTGGTTTATTTAGCAGTAATAGTAGTACTTTATAAGATGCTTAATTGTTTTAGCCTTAACTTTATAACCTACTTGCTAAAGAACCCTAAGCAATCTATAAACTAATAGGTGACTGAAGTGACGGTATAGTTAACATAACTCTAACTTAGTTAAATGGCTTTAAGCAACGCTCCTTTCTGGCTATTAAAGGAGCAACTAAGGGTAACCCTACTTGCGTATAACGGGCACCCAATTCTCTCCCTAAATAAGCATATTCTTAAGGTTATTAAGCTTAACGCCTAACTTATCTATATCTTGGATATAGAATAGAAACGGGGTGTTTGCGGGAATAATATGGAAAGTAATATATCCTAATAGAGTTTGGACCTTGATTGTGCTAAAAGAGATCACAGTACCCTTACTAAAGCGAATTGTATATTGGCCTGCCGTTAATTAGTTAATCTAAATAGAGCTATTAAGCTACTAAAGAGCTCAAACTTAAGGTTCTCCTACTATAGATACTCCTACGGCTCTAGTATCTGGCATAATACTATAGAAGACGTTTGCTGAGTATCTATTATTAAAGGAGAATGCGGAACTTTCTTTTGGCTTATTAAAGATATCTAACTTTGTGACAGAATGGAGCGTAGATTGGTTATTAAGGACAGCAATGGTTTATATGCCATTTACCTCACCATACTTAGTAAAGTATTGGTTGGGAGAGTAGTTCTCAATTTCTATATCCATAAGGAGCTGTTTGGCCTCGTTAACCTTACCCTTAAGATCTTCTTCGCCTTTATATTAAACCAGGAAGCTTTAGAAGTAGGCTATAGTAACCTTATAATTTCCAATGTTTCGTGCGCTCTGGCGAAACTTATTATATGCCTTCTTTTATCTGTTAAGAGGGTGCCTAGTTAACCAGCAATTTGGCTTCTTATAAACATAGCATTTCTTCTATTAATTGTTTTAAGATAAACCTCCACAAGGACCTCCATAATTGCTTTATAGTTGATATTAATTGTACCCTCTGCTGTATCCCCTACCCCGGCTACTATATATTCGATCAGTCTAGTTATAATCGTATTAGTTAGTTGGGTTGATTGAAGTAGGTTAAAGTTGGGCGTTAAATTGCTATACTTCTTAAGAGCGCAGAGCGGTGCTAATAGAGGATCTTAATTGAGCATATACTCCTTTATAAGTATTTATAGGATTAAAGAGGGCAAGGTTGTATTCTTTAACACCTTAGTATACGCTAATAACTTAATCACGTAGGCTAAAGTCCTCTTAATATAATTTGGATAAACTACGCTAAATTATCTAAAGTCAATTAAAGAGCTTTTAAAGATAGTTAAGTCGAGAGGCATCTGGGTTTATAGTAATAATTCTTAGGAAGGTAGTCTCTTTCTACTCTAATATATACTGCTGCTTATTCTCTTCTATTTCAAAGTGGTATCTTGTCTTATATATTATTCGGTTAAAATTGTATCCTTTTTCTGCTAAATGATTATAATAGAAGGTACTAGCGCGGCCCTTAAGCATAACAGAATAAGTATTATAATATTAGTTAGGTTCCAGTCTAACCTTCTAATAACAGTTATAGAAGATACGCAGCTTTAAATTAAGGATATTATATAGTTCCCCGCTAAACCTCTTCTTCTAGTCCGAATAGAGTTTTGTAAGCTCTGTAAGTATTTTTAAGGTGCCTCCAAGCGGTATTAGGCCACGTTGAAATTGTATTAAAGATTAAGGTAGGGATTGCTTTATAGGCTATAGTGGAGATGCAGAGTTTAATGGAATATGACGTAGTACCTAATCTTCCTATAGTAGAGTTTAAAGGTTATTAAATCGCGAAGTAAGGGGGTCTTGCGCTTGCTCTTAAAGGGCAGTAGTTAAAGTTACGGGTTAAATTAGTGGGAGCAATAGGTATGGCATATAAGAACTTATGCCTAGAGTAATGGAATTAGAACATGTCTCTATTGGTATATTATTTGGATTCTATTATAAGTTGAGCTTCTTTATATTATATAGTTGGTGCTTAATCTCTTATAGAGTCCATTTATGCTCTTTTTTTACGTTAATAACTTGCTCCTAAATATTGTCTCTAATAGTGTCTCTATCTATAGGGACAAATACTCCGTTCTCTTAAAGGAAGTTACGGAAGTCTTATATAATATTCTTCTTCGCGAGGGCCTATGTTTCCTTTATTTATCTAACAAAGTCCTCCTTTATGCAATACTATAGCACAGTATCGTTGTATTCGCTGTCTGTATATTATGCTATGCAGTATAGTAAGAATCCGTTCAGGTCCTGTTGCTTGGTGTTTATAGGGTTAATGTTTTTATCCTATATCTCTGGGTTAATGTCATTCTTGCACTTCTTTGGGTAGGTTAACGCTATAATAGGAGTAGAATTGATAGGGTGTTATACGTTGAAGGTAGGTAGGATTTTCGGCTTTATAGGATCTTGTAGGTTTGCTGTTAAAAGGTAGGCAATTTAAGGCGTAGTTAATGTGTTTTGGACGTTAACTTGGGACCCTAGGTTTAGTAACACTTCTAACCTAAAGTACTTAACCAAATCTTTGTAAACGCGATTGTTCTGCGTGATAGACACAACTTGGTATCTCCTAGTACTTAGTAACACTTCTGTTACTGGTTTTCTGCAAGCCTAAGGTAGCACAGTATTGCTGGGAACCTCTGCACGAGACTATCTCTTCTGTCGATAACCTAGCTACTCTGTGGTTGACTGTGTGTTTAACTACTAATTAGTGTTAGTTATATAGGGTAACTCACCAATAACGACTACTTGAGTAGGTTATAGTGATGTTGGTTAATAAGCTTAATTGTATTAAAAATAAGGAAGGGTGAGGAGCTTAAGACTCCTCGCCACGCTAGTGCCGTGGCGTTATGTGACGACCGCTTGCCTTATTCCCGACAAGAATAAAGAGGCATATTAAATTAATAATAGAAAAAAAGAAAATCTTAATAATATATTAAAGATACGTCCAAATTTGGACAAAGGGCAATAATGGGAAGTAAGGTGTTAAAAAAAGGAGCAGCTTAATAAGCAAGGTATCTCTATACTTTACCTCCTAATACCCTTCTGGTAAATAGCCACAACCCTGCTGATATAACTCCATTATAATAGCGTAATTTAGAAGGAAGGAAACACGTATATAAGCTATTTAGTTATTACTTCCTTATAAAAACTAATTACGCGGCCAGGGAAGGCAATTAAGACGTTAATTATAGATATATATAGGTAAAATTATACCTAAAACAATACTACGGTATTAAAGAATAACGTTATAGACGTTCTTAATAAATCGTATAATAGCTAGAGACGCTATTGCGAAGTATCCCTTCTATTTACTAGGTAGTAGAACTACGCTAAATATATAGCATAGAACTAACAAGAAAGGATTATAGATTAATATCTTAAAGGTTAAAGACAACGGTAAGCTAAGGCTCTATACGTTAAATTCTATACTAAAAGGTTCTATAAAACCATATTAGGAACACTAAATTGCCTATAACACTTACAATTAATTGCAGACCGGCATAAAGGCTTGGAAGTAAAGTTATATAAAAATTCTTAGGTTAGCCTAAGTAGTTACTAGTATATTTCTAGTAGGCTTCTAAGGGGTCTCCTAATAATTCTTATATCTTTTCTCTAGTTATATTTTTTCCTTATTAAGGTTTTTAGGAGTTTAAAGTAGGAGTTAGATAGATAGATAATATACAGCGGCATACCAATATCTCCCTAATATCTCTCTAAACCCCTTTTAGGATAAGCCCTCATAATCTCCCTACTGTAAGGTAATGGCGATTAAGGGCCAACCGCAAGAAGGGGGGGGCAATATAAGGGATATTATTGCGGACACCTTAGGTTGCCTTTAGGATAACCTCCAGACGCCCCTTAGATAGTCGCCGGTCACATGCCAGAGGCACATGCCCGTAGTATATAGTCTCTATAATCCTAGAGGCCTTACCTCCTTAAGGATTTGTCTCTTTTACTAATCTATCCTGTTCTATAATCGTGTCCTTATAGCCCCTTATCTACAAAGTCCCCTTATACTAGTGTTAAAGTCGTATTTTTTAAACTTAGGGATTTTTTTCTACTACTATAGTTTTTAGTAATACTCTTTATATTATTATAGCTATTAAGTTTATTTGCTTAAATCTACTTTTTAGAAGTAGTCCTTTATAGTTAAGATATACTATAAATATTATTTTAGATTCATTTTATTTACTACCTCTTTATAAATATTTTTTAAATTAAGGTTATAGGTTCTTTTTTCTATTAAAGTAATAAGTTCTCTTAAAAACTTTTGGAGCTCTTACTGCACCCGGCCTAAAAAGACCAAACCAACCAAAAGAACCCTGAAAAACACCCTAATAATCCCCTAAGATGCATGCATCACAGGGGAGGCACAGGTGGAACGACGGTGGTATATAGTCGCGCGCGACCGCCAGACCCATACCTAATAATAGCCCCCTACAACAATAACAAGGACGGGCGAATACTACACTAGAAAGTGGAAATACCCCAATTAAGAAGGCATTTAACAAAATATAAAGCCTATTAGACGCGTCTAGTATCCGGAACTATGGGGGAGCATCTATTAGCTATTATAAACTAATATAGCTAGCAGAATGGCTCCAGTCTAGCGAACCTTAGGCGCCCCTCTAGTAAACCCTTAATCAAATCCTCTAACGGCTAAATAAAATTGAAGATAAATAAAACCCCCCCCTATAGGCGAACCGCACCTGGGCCGCCATAGCTGTGCTTTTATAGCACAGGGAACCTACCCCCCTAAAGATAACAACTGGGTATATAATTATAATATAACCAAATATAGAAAAGGTAGAGGAATTTAGGGGACAATTAGAAATAGAAGTTCTTACGGAGATTTATAAGGAGGTTTACAACGCCGTCGCAGTCCAACACCTTAGGAGTGGAGACATTAGAGTTACCCTAAAGGACTAACAGGTAAAGGAACGGGCCATAAGGGCAGGGGACAGGCTAGGAGAGCGTATTGGCATAAAAGTGCTTTGTAAAGATTACCTAGTTAAAGTCCTGTCGGTTCCTATAAGCCTTAGGGTAGAAAGGGGACGCTAGGCGGACAATACAGCAACTATATAAAAGATAGTAAAATAAATGGAACGCCTTATACTAGGACTCGTAATTACCTAAATCTAATAGCTTTAACAGGAAAATATAAACTAAGCATATAATAAGAACAATGAAAGGATATAAGGGGCGCTAGAGACTTGCTAGGGAAACAATAAACAAATGTATAGCTCCCTTATTATTAGCATATATACACTAGGAATGCAAAAACTTCTTATTTAAAAAGGAATAATTATAAATGGCCTTATATACAACACAAGGCTCTATAACTATAGACTACACCTAAAACGATATTATTGCTACGCATAATAGGGACACACCTAATCCACATACGCAGCACAGGTGTGCTGTGGCCACTATACAGGCCCCTATAATACAAGACAATATACAAATTAAGACTAAATAAAATGCGCGAACTGTCACCGAAGCACACATAAGGCGTGGGAGAAAGAAGACTGTATTAAATACAGGAGACGGAAGGAAAGGGCTTAACAGTTATAGGAACAACTGCACGCTAGGTTATATAAATGGAAATAATAGGCGATAAGTTAGGGGGACGCAGGTATCTTCCTAGCGTTTCCTACCTTTAATACTAGGGGGCTAAGCCAGCTATCCCAAGCCTTAACGGGCCAAAAGCGATGCCGCGCGATATTACCAGACTAAATAGGGACACAAGGGACACATAGGATATAAGGGAGAGGACGCCCAGTAGGAAGACCCCCATAGACGGCTATGGCAAGTTTAAGGCCGGGATAATTAAGAATTAGATTTAACGTGGTAAATATAACACACACAGCTGGCTTATAAGGGGTATATAGCCAACCGGCAAGAATGGGGGAAGAACTGGAGGCAATAACAAACTTAGATTTAGAAAGGCTAATAGGAATATAAAATACAGGAATAGAAAGCTCTATATAAAATAAGTAGTAGCCAGGGAGTAAATATAGGAGACGGAAGTTCTAAATATTTTAGAGAAAGTAGAAACGGAAGAAGTGAGGAGCGAAGGAGAGGTAAAGGACCTCCACTGGGGGTCCGCCACTTGACCATTATATAGTATAACTGTGGCAATACGAACCACCGTCTAGCAAGGCCCCTACTAGACAGTCTAGACCCAGAGAAACACTATATTCTTGCTATATAAGAGCCGTATTATAATACCTATATATAATTAATATACTGCCCCTAAGGATTCTAGCTCCTATATAAACCAAAAGCAGCCATACGCGTATGCTTTATAATTAGTAAAAATATTAGCCTTGCCTTATGGTCATAGCAGGCAGTTAACCTAGATATTGTAGTTATAACCATCTAGATATATAGGGGACTAGTATAAATTATTAATGTCTATAACCCTAGAGTTGAAGGGGTAGCATAGACAGAGAATATTATATCTATAATAAGCTTGCTAAAAACTGAACATATAGAGTTTATTCTACTAGGAGATATAAACCTCCACTACCTATAGTGGGGGGGCATCCATGTTGCTGTTAATTAATAGGTAGAGTGCCTACTAAGAGCTATAGACAACGGGGGCCTTAAGCTAGCTACCCCCCCAGGTACAATTACATGGCAACGGGGTACTGCTAAAAGTATAATTAACCTTATAATTATGGACGAAAACCTATACTAGAGACTTAAAAGGTGCTCCCCTAAAGAAGAATGGGCACTTACCTTA
>Ga0307507_10001372_pt1 | contig 54607 bp, 12 predicted proteins | sample 7_EM_MG_FD_207223 | JGI IMG/M metagenome (GOLD analysis project Ga0307507, IMG submission 207223) | Populus trichocarpa ectomycorrhiza microbial communities from riparian zone in the Pacific Northwest, United States - 7_EM | ecosystem: Host-associated > Plants > Roots > Unclassified | place... | reverse complement strand
ATATTATAGGACTTTATTATTAAGTTACTAAAGTTAAGAGATCCTATTACAGGACAAGATTATAACGCAATTTTAGTAATAGTGGATAAGCTAATAAAGTAGGGATACTTTATAGCATACACTAAAGAGATATCAGCAGAAGATATCGCTAGAATCTATATAAAGGAAGTATTTGCAAGACATAGAGCACTAAATAAGATTATATTAAACAGAGATCTAAGATTTATAGTAGTATTTTAGGAAGTGTTTCTAGCAGAACAAGGAGTTTACGCAGTAATATCTATAGCGTATTATCCGCAGATGGACGGATAAATAGAAAGACTAAACCAGATACTAGAATAGTATTTAAGGCACTATATTAATTACGCATAGAACAATTAGGTATTGTTATTACCAGTTATATAGTTTGTATACAATGCAACACCATAAGAAGAAATAGGGACATTACCATTTAAGGCGAATTACAGATACGAGCTAAGAATATTGTTATCGCCACATTAAGTAAAAAGAACGAGTAGCATAGCTAAATAAAGAATGGAGATGTTAATAAATCTTCATATAGACCTTAAAGAAACAGCGAAACTAGTATAAGAATAAATAAAAAGGTACTATAATGTTAAGAGATCTAAGGGACCAGATCTTAAAAAGGGAGATAAAGTGTGGCTACTATATAAAAATTTTAAGAGTTAATAACTAAGTAAGAAATTGGACCATGTTAGACTAGGACCTTTTAAAATTAAGCAAAGAATTTTATTGGTTACGTATAAGTTAAACTTACCAGCTAAAATAAAAATCTACCCTATATAATATATCGCAATGCTAGAGCTAGTATACGGGAATATTAAGCTACCAGTCTATAAGGCAGACATATATAGAGGATAAGAGGAAGACAAATAGCAAGTTTTAAAGATTATCAGTTACGAGGATATAGATAATAAAACGTGGTATAAAGTAAAGTAGATAGGCTACAGTAAGACTACCTAGAAACTACTAAGCAACCTAAGAAACACTATAGGAAAGGTACAAAAGTATTAGAAGAAAGTAGGTTAGGTAATATTAACAAAAAAGAATTGCCAAAGAATAAGTCACCTAAGGGGGACCTAAGAGGAGCAATTACTGAGCTACTTAGAGTTGTTTCCCTTATAGAAGAAGAGCCAGTCCTTTTATTACCCAGCTTAGACAAACCCTGTTGAACCAGTTTCTACTCCTTAGAACGGACCTTCTTACGAACACGTTTAAGACGAAGAAGACAGGTAGAGGCCAATAGATAGGCTTTAAGGGCACGCTATTAAGCAGCTATAGCCTCTTGCTCCGCTTCCTATAAATAATAGAGTTTATCTAAGGCGCTTAAGAGCTTACCGTTAAGCTTTACAGTGGTAGATTAAATACAAGACCCTATAATAAGTTACTTAGGGAACTAGAAGACTGTTAAGAGTTATAGGATGCGCATACTTAGCATTAGAAACAGAGCAAACATTATAGGACAATTAAACATTTGCTTTAGTACACTCTAAACAAAACAAGGGTTATTAAGATAAGGGACTTGCTATCGCAACACATACTAACCCCGCTTTCGCATAATAAGAATATAGAGACAACATTATCTCACCAAGCGACAGTATGGCAGCCACGGTGCGAGTACGACATTGCGCTTATAAAGAAGAAGAAGCTTTAGGCATAATAAGTAAGAATATTAACTAGACTAATTAAACGGATATTACACCTCTAGTAGACGACTTAGAGATATTAGGAATCTTTAAGGACGAAGATAAAAAGAAGGGAGATAGTGTTATGGACGCTTTAAGTACAATATTATAACTACTTGGAGAAAAGTTGTAGGAAGCTAGTTAGTTAATATAGGTACGGTTTAGAATGGATCCGGTAGAACTATATAACAAGGAATGGTAAGCGAGTCATATAATATTATATGCAGTGTACGAAGTATATATAGTGTACGCCACGTATAATACATATAACACATACCTTACGTATAAGAGAGGATTTCTTAGGAGTACGGTTGTGTATTTAAAGGACCTTAGTCTCTACCATAGATAGTTCTCTCCTTGTAGTAAATCTTAGAATATAATTGGAGTTAATCTGTTGGGCAACTACTCCACCAGTTATTATTATGTTGTTGTTTTATTCTTACCTATATACCCAGCCCAATAACAGAACCCACTGTAGTCTAAGCTATAAGGTTCCATTACATGTCTTTGTCTTTTGTAATATAGGGCCTAATAGTTTCTTATTATTCTGTAATTTAGCCTTTCTACTAAGTGCATCTTCCCTTATACTTTTAGTACCCTTAGTATACTAAATTTTAAAATAATATTTTGCAAGCATCTCTACCCATTTAATCTATCTATAGTTAAGTTCCTAGTTATCCTAAAAGTAGTTAATAAAGGGCTAAAGTCTCTAGTCTAAGTATTAATTTATAATCTCCGTCTAACTATTAGTTTAGAGGTAGTATACTGTAGAAAGCTTTAGCCTAATACCTAAGATCTAGGTATACTCGTTCTAAAAGGCTAATATAAACTACGGCCCGTAATCAGATATAATAGTATCTAGTAGTCTATAAATTTAGTAGATGTAGTAGATATATAGTCGGGCCGCCTATTTAGTATTAATATTCTTAGAATAGGGAATAAAAGTAGGCGCTTAGTAATAATCTACGCGTGTCTATATAGATTTCAATTATCAATTATACCACCTCCATGCCTTCCAATCGCGCTAGAATTGACGCAGATCTTGTTCAAAAGACTCAATATAATATCCCTCCAAATAAGACCGCGAAAACGCTTCCCCCCAAGCCCTGACCGATGCCTAATTTCGAACCTCTCCTTATTGACGATTGGCACGACCACGGCTGGCAGAAAGTCTCAGGTTGAACAGAGGATCGAGGAAGCCTCTATAAAGTCTATTAGTGAATACTGTGAGAAAGCCTCGTGATAATAGCGATCGAAAGAGGCCTAGACGTGCTCCAAGGACTCTATATAGCTGCAGTGAATGTAAAATACCGTTCTGCAATAAGAACGAGTGTTGGTTACCTCATATTGAGCAACTCAACTCTGGAAACTAGGCATATATATCAAAATACACTGAAATCAAAGGCTTCGAATATCTGAGTACGGACTCCAAATTTGGCTCATCTGATTTGTGAGCACGGACCATATTCTCGTTGGACGCGAATTGACGGGCCAAGGGATATATGCCGTATTTTACAGTATCACTCCAACGCCAAGCTCTGTCCCGACCATAATCCCGACATGCGATTGCCTTCAGATTCATTAAATTATCGTGCAAGTTACAAGATGTCATTACTGCGTAATCTACCAACGAGAAGCTTGAAGTAAGTGTGCGAAAGATGACCGCTGATTGCACGTCCAAACATTGACACAGAATCGGCGAATCAGGTGCATGATCTCTAAATGCACAAAGACTCCGACTCCAGATCCTTCATCTCCCGCTCAATCAAAGCCGCGCGTTCGACAGGACCTCTTAATTTATATTTATTCGGTGCTTTCCCTTGCCGTTGATTTACGCCTATATCGCCATGCCAAATACCAGCCTGATAAAACGATGACTGTAACAGCTGTGAATACAACTCCTATAATACCTCCAAATCCGAGACTTGGAATTGAACTAGTTGGCGGTGCCACATTCGTCGAGGTCGCCGTCGTCTGTGGCAGGACGGCGCTAACAAGGCTAGGAAATGAGATGGAAGATTCCACGGTGCTACAAGCGGTGGCGTTGAGAACATCCTGCTTTATTTGTCATTATGAGTTGGTGAACTAAAGTGTTGGAATATATGGACAGAGGTTATGTGGTCATTCGTGTCTCTGATTAGTCATCCTTATGATGACTCATCAGCCCCCTACTTAGGCACCGCGATCCTTATGATCCTCTGCTTTCTCTACCTATTAGACAAGAATTAAACCATCAGTTAATAGGCCAATTAAGTGCACTTAGGTGTTACCGACATTGATTAATGGTCAACCTTACCGGTTGGCTATAGAGCAATAAGGTTTACTGCCGCCCCAGCAGCTTTGTTCGATCGCAAGCAGCATTCCAGTACCTAGCAGTAAAACCAGCACCTAGCAGTTCCGGCAGCACCTAACCCCAGCAGCTTAGAATATACGACAAATACGCAACGCATAAGACATTCTACAGCAGTAAATCAACCCCCAGTACGACCTCTTCACGGAGCGCCGTACCCCCAGCTTAACAGCATCAACCCCCAGTACGACCTCTTCACTAAGTGCCGTACCCTAGCATAACAGCACCAAACACCTAACCGCCCTTGGGCAGTACCCCATTAGCAGCTACCTCAGCAGCTACCCCAGCAGTACTACGGCAGCGCTCTAGCCGTACACAGCACACCAGCTTTTACAGCACCTAATATCCAACTACCCAACTGCTTTACGCAGTACCCCAGCGTAGCTACGCAACTCAGCAGCAAACCACTACCTAGTGTGCTCAGCATACAAATCAACATCTAACAGCCCTCGGGCAGTACCCCAGCAGCTACCTCAGCAGCTACCCCAGCAGTACTACGGCAGCGCTCTAGCCGTACACAGCACACCAGCTTTTACAGCATCTAACAACCTAGCAGCATCAGTAGCACCAAAACACCCAGCTACCTTAGACTTGCGGAAAACCAGTAACAGAAGTGTCACTAAGTACTAGGAGATACCAAGTTGCGTCCATTACGCAGAACAACCACGTTTACGAAGATTTGGTCGAGTACTTTAGGTCAGAAGTGTCACTAAACCTAGGGTCCCAAGTCAACGTCCGAAACGCGCTCCCCTCTACCTATAATCCCGATACTGTCTGCTATCTTCCTTGCAGATCTGCCACGTTGGAAATCACGTCAATAGCGCGCCTACAACGCCAGCGCGCTCCCCATCCTCTGCCCTCTCGAATCTACCGGCATCTATGACAATTATAACTCCGCCAGAGGAATCGAGACCTGTCAATAGCGCGCCTACAACGCCAGCGCGCTCCCTCTCCTTTACCCTCTCGAATCTGCTGGCGTCTGCGGCAGCTACGAACCCTCAACAATGGCACTGTACTGCCACATACCATCGACAAACTAATAGCGCCGCTATGCCTGCTATTACGATACTGATCGCGCCAATACACCTGCGATCTACCGACCAAATGATCGTGCCTATACGCCTACGATTAACCGACCGACTGATAGACAAGCTCTATGCTTGACCACTATCACTACCGCCGCTGGTACCATACTACCACCTGAACAGACTTTTGCTGCTTCCACCTGCAGCTAAACCAACACCCTGCTGCCTTCCTACAGCGCCACAAGCACAAAGAAAGAACTGCCAGTGTTGGAATATATGGACAGAGGTTATGTGGTCATTCGTGTCTCTGATTAGTCATCCTTATGATGACTCATCAGCCCCCTGCTTAGACACCGCGATCCTTATGATCCTCTGCTTTCTCTACCTATTAGACAAGAATCAAACCATCAGTTAATAGGCCAATCAAGTGCACTTAGGTGTTACCGACATAAAGAGAGAGACTGCGGACCGCAAAATTCATGCAGAGCGCAAGAACAGAGATTTGGTTGGAGAGGCTAATGTCACTTTGTAGCGATTGGAAAGTAGAGGGATCGAGAGATAGAGGCTGCTGTTGTAGTTGGTACGTAGAGAGGCTAATGTTATAAGACTTCACAGCCCAGAAGCCAAATACAATAGCTGCTGTAAGGCCCGCGATTTGAAAAATAATGGCACACGGTATATTAATTGCTTCCAACCCTTTACGGTATGAGATTCTGTGGCGTGCATCTTGCGGGTTGGAGGTAGCCTCATTGACAGTCACTTGACTTTGAGCCTGTGGTGATGTCAAATTGTTGTTTCCAGTGTTTGCTTGTGATATTTCCATAGCGATTGGAGGTTTAGCGGCGACAGTTGGTGGGTCGCCAGCATCAGTTGGATGTTCGTGGCGTGCATCTTGCGGGTTGGAGGTAGCCTCATTGACAGTAACTTGGCTTTGAGCCTGTGATGTCAAATTGTTGTTTCCAGTGTTGGTTCGTGATTTTTCCATAGTGATTGGAGGCTTAGTGGCAACAGTTGGCGGGTCGCCAGCACTGGTTGGATGTTCGCGGGTTCTAGCCGCCATTTGCAATTAAATGAAGTAGTTCTAAGCTTGACAGATGATTAAGCTCAGGAGTACGCAGGTGCGGCTGAAAAGTCCACAGGTCTTACTGTAAGGCATAAATGCCAAGACTACCTCTGTCCTCAGGTATCGGAGGTCGGGGTTAGGCTTGGCGTAACCTCGGGTTACGCACGACCCCCCAAGGTCCGCGACATATCGTCCAAATATCACCCCCCCCCTTGGGTGGTGGCCCTTACTTTTTAGAACGCATTTTTAAGGCCTAGGTTAGTACTAGGTTAGTATATAGGGCCTTCGCGCGCCTTCGACCTTACCGTTACCTTAATAATCTATTTTCTAATTCTCTTCTATTTTTATGCCCACGCTAGCTTATATAGGGCTTCTAATTTTATATAGAAAGGCCTACTATAATTCTAATTCTATAATATAGAGCTCTCCTTTCCTCCTCCCCCTTTAATATTTACACGTTTAGTAGCTTTATTTACCTATACCTCGCTTACGCGTCTTCTCCTTGACCTTTTATGGATATAGAGTCTTTTAAGAATCTTCTTACCCTATAGTCTACTTTGTAGTTAAAGAAAGCTCCTAGCCTTCTCCTTCTATAGCCTCTAGAACAGATTTAAGGTCTAAATAGCACGGCTATATAATATTTATAAGGCCTAGTACTTAAAGAATACTATAAGGGCGTATAAGCTAAAGTAGAAAGAGTAGAAGACTAGTATATAAAACTAAAAGGTAATATAGACGGCGCCTAGTTAATAGAAGATAAGCTTTACCTATTTTTAGAGTAGTAAGTTATTAACTGAGAATTATGGGCTGCTAGTTATTAAAATCGAAAGTTAAAACAAAAAGAGATATGGAAAGATGGCGAATAGGTAAAGAAGAGGTAAAAGACGGTTAAGTAGATAAGGTAGCTAGGGGGAAAGATAACTATAGGGGCAGCCGTAGGGGTAGCTATAGAGGTAGCTATAGTGGCAGCTATAGGTATAGAAGAGGAAGCTATAAAGAAGGAAGGGAAGATATTGTAACCGACTACCAGTACTATGCTGTTGTCGACCTAAGATCGGACTTGCTTACTACCGTCTCACTACCTTAGCTGCTTACCCCTGCATACCTTACCATTTCAGCTGCTTACCCTTGTAATTCTTGCCACCCATCTCTATTCCCTGTATCTTCCTTATGTATATATATAGAGACTCTAGAGCTACGTTTAAAATCAAGTCGCTCATTCAATTCTCCCACACTTGCACTGTTACAGTTATGAGTCCGGATTGCACTACCTGCTAAACCAATCAATCTACTACCTTATTTACGAAGTTACTACTTCTACTACCTTTGCAAGTGTCTTAAGCTTCTTTACCTACTAAACAAACGGACGATCGCACCTGGCCGACGAACATACCTAATAGATAAACGAACTGACAAATCAAATTAAAAGCTTAGAACGTTAAAATAAGGTTTCGCCAAGATGCTAACCTAGGACCCTACTTAACCTGTTAAATTCTAAAAATGATAACTAATACTAACGGACCTTATTTAAAATTCAACCTTATCCTTGAAAAGCCATCTGATTGGATATAATGGTTTTTTATTATTTAAGACACTGCTAAAACAAACAATGTATAGCAGTATATAGACCTATTAAAGAAGAAAGATAAGCTTCCAAAGCTGTAGTTACCTAGTTAACCTATTCTAAGAGACATGCTTCTTACTGCTACATTAATAGCCAAGCTAGATCCAAACCAACTTATTGCGTACAATTAACTCTACGCTAAGTACAAGGACGACCTCCGCGTGCACCAGAAGCAAGAGCAAGCCATAAACGATATTAGCAATTATATTGTCCGTATAACATTAGTAGCCTACCTCCCTCTTATTAAAGACCTCGGAATGGTATATGAACGCCTTTAAGAATTAAAGACTGTACTTGCCCCTACCTCCTTAGGTTAAAAGCGCGACGTCCTAAATTAATACACGGCTTTTAAAGCCTACAACAAAAAGTAGAGCATTGAAAAATGGTTAAATAACTAGAGAAGCGTCTACAAGCTGGCAGAGGAATTAAAGCTTCCAGATATATAAGGCTTTAGGCCACACTATAACTTTATATAAGCAATCAAACCCATCTCTTCTAGCTTTGCAGGAGCACTAGAAGTAGATCTCATTTAAAAAAAAATGGAAGGATAAAGAGGCCCTATCCATTATCAACCTTATTAAGGAATTTAAGGAGTACTACCGTATGCAGCAAGCATCATCTACCTCAGCTGCTAATAACTCCGTATTTGTAACCCTTTAAGGTAATATAAATTCCAATTCCAATTCAGACTTTAACAGCAATTTAAATTCAAATTTAAGATGGAATAAGGAATATATATGCGGCCTCATATATCGGTTTAATGAATGCTACTATATCGCCAAGCATAAGCGCCCTTAAGGATGGAGACCAAGGGCAGACGTCTAGAAGAAAGTAGATAAAGCTATCTTATCTACACCTTAGATTAAACGCATTGTTAACCAAATTTAAAAAAGAGAATAGGAAGCAAAGGAAAACAATTAGAGCACAGAATCTACAATTAATTTTAATTCTAAAACCCTACCTTCTACTAAACCGACTAGCCATGCTGCCGTGTTTAGTACTAGTCAAGTTCCTTTTAAACTCCAGAACACCTGGATACTTAACCCTAGCGTAGATACCCACATCTGCAACAACAAAGAAGACTTCACCTTCTCCTACCTAGCAGCAGAAGACGACTACCTAATTACTAGCGGAAATTTTAAAAAAATACAAGCTTATGGAACAGTAACCATTACTGTTAATACACCTACTGGAAAGCTAAAAATAAAGCTATCCTATATAGCGCTAGTGCCTACTATATTCACAAATATCGTAGCGCTATTAAGAGCCACTAAGAACGACATCCATTTTAACTTAGGGCGAAATTTGCTCTACCATCTAGCAACTGGCGAAATAGTCTACTATGCGAAATAACTAGGGGGCCACTAGGCACTAATACACAGAGAGCCTATAAATACCCTAGATTTAACTTAATTAACATTCTTAACCTCTAAGAGGTACTAGCCTAGCCGCATGGCTTGTAAACCAATCGGAGCCACAGCTACAAGATAGCATAAAATACTTGGCTATATATTACGGACAGCTTAAGTACGATGTTACGACTACTTGGAGAAGAGTCGGAGGAAGCTAGTTAGTTGATACAGGCACGGTCCAGAATAGATCCGGTGGAACCATGTGACAAGGAATGGTAGCCGAGGTCATATAATATAATCTATATAATCTGTGTAATCTGTGTGATCTATACAGAGCATACAGAGCGCACGTACCTCACAAAGCGAAGGGATTTCTTAGGAGTATAGTTGTGTATTTAAAGGACCACAGTCCCTACCCAGATAGTTCTCTCTTTGTAGTAAATCTTAGAATACAATTAGAGTTAATCTATTGGGCAACTACTCCACTAGTTATTATTACGTTGTTAATTTATTCTTACCTATATACCTAGCCCAATAACAGGACCCACCGTAGTTCCTACTATAAGGTTCTGTTATACATTTACTACTAAGGTTACGGTATTAAATAAGATCGAACAATATACCACCCAAAGCACCAGTCACGACGGCGTTAATGGCAGCCACAACCTTAGGACCAGGAGACACTAGTATAGCAAATACGGATTCTTAAGTGGTTACGCGAGGTCAGTTACAAGAAATGGTTAATCACTTATAAGATAATAATAGAATACTCAAAGAACGCATTAATGGAATTGGAGTAGCGAAAATTAAACTACCTTTAATTGAACGGTTCTTAGGGGAGAAGTCAAAGCTTAAGGGGTTTCTTATACAGATGCACTTTAAGGTAATATAGGAAGGAGCGAAGTTAGTAATATTATTAGATCAAGTAGCCTATGTAGAATTGTTTCTAATAGGGAGGGCACTTAAGTGGTTTAAACTATACCTCACGGAAATATAGGCTAATGGCATAACAACTACTAACCAGGACGTACGGTATATATTTACCAGTTAGAATAGGTTCGCAGAACAACTAATACAGATATTTAGAGACCCGGAGGCCACAACTACAGCAGAATAAAAGCTTTAGAACTTAGTATAACGCACTTCAGCAATTAAGTATATAATACAGTTTCAAACACTAGCTATATAGGTTAAATGGAATAACAGGGCGCTTATAGCATAGTACAAATAAGGACTTAAGGCTAAAGTCCAGAACGTAATTATCCTAATAAAAGATGCGGATACTCTAAAAGAGTTAATAAACCAGTTAATAAAGATTAATAACAGGATCTATTAGAGGGAACAAGCCAAGAAAGGGCAAGATAGAGTTCTATAGTTATATAAGGCGCAGAGTACACAACAATAGATATAGAGTTAAAAACTATAGAATGGCGTAGAGCTAATAGACCTAAGCGGTACTAAAGAAACCTAAAGGTTAAGGATCTAGTAATTAAAGAACCTAGGAGTAAAGGCTAAACCAGGGATCTTAGCAGCAGAAGACGTTTAGGCGGACTCTACAGTAAGAAAAAATAGTTTAAAGATAGGGCTTATATAAATTGCGAAAAACAAGGTCATTTCGCCAGAGACTATAGAGGTGGTTAGAGTAACTATGTGGTAAAGGGAACCAGATTAGCAGGGGACACGTATATATAAAGGGATAATAGTGCACTATAAGGAACAAAAGAATGTTTAATTAACAGTTTTGCGTATTATTATAACAACGCATACCAAATTCATAAGGACGCTAAGTACGGCGCAAGCTATTGGCTATAGGAGCTATTATTATCTAAGTTTAAAGGAACTAACGAACCAGCTCATAGATCGGATATTGAAGACAATAAGTTTAATATAGGCGAAGCATTTACCAATAATAAGGTAATAAAGGCAGCTTACTAGGAGCATATAGACCTTAGAGAAATTAAAATAGAAGCAGAAACTAAGACTATTATAGAATAGGGTTTAGTAACAGATATTATAATACCATTAGATACGATTTCTATTGCTTTATAAGACAATAGGAGCAACGTTTAAAAGAAACTAAGTAAGTAAATAACTGCTAGTGCTAGCTTATTACTTAATAAAGGCAAAAGGCCACAGGCTTAAGATTCTTAAGAAGAGATAAAAGAAGCTTAAGATTCTTAAGATAAGATAAGACATACCCAAGGACCCACAATGGACGAAAACTAATAGGAAAGGGCAGCTACTCAGTTTATAGACAAATGAATAAGTATAGGACGCAAGTTTAAGAACTATAAGTTTAGGGAACAAATAAGAACGTTAGCAATCCCAGATAAACGCAGTGTTTAGCCTAAAGATTAAACAGTTAATACCAGGATTAAAAAGCAAGACAACTACAAAGATCCACCTGCAAGACGCAGAAAATAAGAAACTATGGATAAGTTTAAAACAAGAATTATTACATAGCAAGAGCAAAAGCTAGATAAGAGGTTAGCAATACTAGGTTATATAAGGGATAGAGCACCCGTATAAAGAGTTACTAATAGGCCAAGTGCAGGGACACCTAGGGTAAAGTAGTTAGACAAACTAGAACAAGAAAAGGATTTAGATATCTTAATTAGGTTTAAAGAAAGACATACTAAAGAATATTACAATATAGCGATAACAAGGTACTTTCTAACAGATAAACCATATACACTAAACTAGTTGTACGGAAAGTAGTATAGGCAACGACATAACAATAAATAGGAAGACTTTTATATATAGCTAGATGAAAAAGTTGTCTAAGACTAACCTATTACAGAGAAACGCATAAGTCACATTAAAGGAGTATTAATTATAACGTTAAGGAACCTAGAAGAAGGATCTAGGGACTAGAGAAGTAAGCGATAAATCTTAATACCTATAGCAGAAATACCAGTGGTCAGGTTAACTAGGTATAGATTTAAACTTAAAGATAAAGACAAACCAAGAGTTAACCTAAAACATATAGCGCATTATATACTATTATAGATAGCTTATATGGATAACATATATAATATATATAGAGCACTAAAAGACAAGAACCAGAAGTACCTAGTAAGAATATATTAAGCACCAGAGGAAAAGCGGTTTAGGAATACTAAGTATATATATAGATAGCACCCAGTAGAAGTATAAGGTCAAGGAGACTTAACACTTTAACTAGGAAGATTCCTTATAGAAAAATGCCTAGATAGATAATAGTAGTGAAAGTGCCCAGAGAATACTTGTCTATAATATATAGAGGAAAAGAAACAAACTAAGTATTAGCTAAAGTTAGACTAAGTACAAACAGGATTTAGCAGCCAATAGTTAGGAAAAGGGGAGGCGCACAGAACTAGAGGGAACTAGTATTAAAGCCTTAAACCCTTAAAGGAATTTAAGGACAATACCTAAATTTACGAGTTAAATGGTAAGATCAGCAGTTTGAAGCGTTAATAGATAGTAGAGTAACTAGGAACCACATATTACTAAAGGCAGTAGAAAGAATAGGGTTACCATATAAACAAAAGGAATACCTATATCCACTTATAACAATTTTAGGAGATTAGATAGCCTATAAAGGAGGCGTTATTAATCTTAAAATAGGACCTATTCAGATAACTATTAAAGGAAGACCAGTGAAAATGTCTTTTAATATCCTACCATTGGGATAGGACAAGGCGATATTGGGAATACCTTAGTTATAGGAGTATAATCTAAAGATCGATTGGGTTACAGGTCAGGTCAATATTAAAAATACTTAATAGCGCAAAGTGTGATAGTAAACTAAGCTGGTATAGTACTAAGTTGGAGCAATATACAAAGAGACTAAGCGAGGCTTAAGTTATATACCAAAGAGATACCATAAGTATAGTAAAAAGTTATAGTTACTAGAAAGTAAAAAGCTATTAAAACATACAGCATAGGACCATGAAATAGAGTTAGAAGAAGAAATAAGTCTAAAGTTCTTTCTAATCTATAAGCTTACTAAAACGGAGTTAGTAGCGCTTAAGGAGTTTATCCAGGAGAACTTACGTAAGTGATATATTAGACCATTATAGTTATCGGCAAAATATCCAGTACTATTTATCCTAAAGAAAAACGGAAAACTTAGGATATATATAGACTATAGATAGTTAAACAGCATTACTAGGAAGGATAGGTATCCTTTACCCTTAATTAATAAAATCTAAGACAGGATAGGCAACACAAAGATCTTTATAAAGATAGATCTAAGATGGGCGTACCACTAGATCAGGATTAAGAAAGGCGACGAGTAGAAGGCAGCCTTTAGGTTAAAGGAAGGACTATATAAACCATTAGTTATACAATTTGGGCTTATAAACGCACCAGCAATATTCTAGAAGCGAATTAATAGTGTGTTAGAAGAACACCTTAATAAATTTATTATAGCATACCTTAACGATATTATTATTTACTTAGAAAGTAAGAAAGAACATAGAGAACATATTAAATAGGTCTTAAAGAGACTACAGAAAGAACAGATATTAGTAGTAATTAAAAAATGCGAGTTCTTTACAAAAAAAACCAATTTTATAGGATTTATTATTAAACTAGGGAAAATTAGTATGGACCCAAAAAAAGTTAAAGCTATAGTAAGTTAGTAAGAACTAGAGAACGTTACGCAGTTAAAATCGTTTTTAGGGTTTTGTAACTACTATAGGAGGTTTATAATACAATAGTTAAAAAGTATTAAGCCATTTATAAGACTAACAAAGAAAGAGGAACTGTGGGTTTAAGATAGTAAATAAAAGGAGCTGTTTTAAGAACTTAAAGAGTTGTTTACCTAAGAGCCAGTCCTCAAGATCTATTAACCAAAGTTAGAAACGGTTGTTAAGATAAACGTATTAGACTTTACACTAAGAGTATATTTACTATAGAGGCACCAGGACACATAGCACCCAGTAGCGTACTATAGTCGGAAAATAACACCACTAGAGTTAAACTACAACATCTACAACAAAGAGTTGTTAGGTATAGTTGCAGCACTTAAGAAATAAAGAGCATTCTTACAAGGTATAGAGAAACCATTTATAGTTAAGACGGACTATAAGAACCTTATAGGATTCCTAATAATAAAGGAACTCAACTAAAGACAGGTTAGATAGGCGGAAATGCTTATAAAATACTATTTTAAAATTTAGTATACCAAGGGTACAGATAACACATAAGCAGACGCTCTAAGTAGAAAAGCCAAACTACAAAGTAACGAAAAGCTGTTAGGAGCTTTATTATAAAGGGATCAAGACGGATTAATCAGGTATAATTATCCAAAGATTATAGCAATTAAGGAAAGTCAGATCTATAAATTACTAGAGAGTAATTAGATATAGAAGATCTAAGAAGCATAAGCAAAGGATCCAAACTTAAAGTAATATAAAAACAGAGAAGCAATATATATACCTAAGTCTATTACAGAAGAATTTATTAAGGAATTCCACAAGGGAATAACACAAGAATATAATGGGTCTATAGGACTAGTATTAAGGCTTTAAGAGGAGTACATTATTTAAGGAATCTGGGGACTAGCAAGATAAGTAGTAAAAGAATATCCAGATTGTTAAAGGAATAAACCAATAAGGCACAAGCTGTATAGAGGGCTATAACCTATTAAAATACCAGGAAGACTATGGGAGGTTATATTATAGGACTTTATTATTAAGTTACTAAAGTTAAAAGATCCTATTATAGGACAAGATCATAACGCGATTTTAGTAATAGTAGATAAGCTAATAAAGTAGGGATACTTTATAGCATGCACTAAAGAGATATTAGTAGAGGATATCGCTAAAATCTATATAAAGGAAGTGTTGCAAGATATGGAGCACTAGACAAGATTATATTAGATAAAGATCCAAGATTTATAGCAGTATTTTAGAAAGTATTTCTAGCAGAATAGGGAGTTCGCGCAGCAACCTCTATAGTGTATTATCCGCAGACGGATAGACAAACAAAAAGACTAAACTAGACACTAAAACAGTATCTAAGGCACTATATTAATCACGCACAGAATAATTAGGTATCATTATTACTAGTTACACAGTTTGCATACAATGTAACACTATAAGAAGGAATAGGGACATTACTATTTAAGGCAAACTATAGGTACAAACCAAGAACATTATTATCACCACGTTAAGCAAAGAAGACAAGTAGCACAGCTAAATAAAGAATAGAGACGTTAATGAATCTTTATATAGACCTTACAGAAACAGCTAAGCTAGTACAGCAAAGGATAAGAAAGTACTATAATACTAAAAGATCTAAGGGACCAGATCTTAAGGAGGGAGATAAAGTGTAGCTACTACACAAAAATTTTAAGAGTTAACAACCAAGCAAAAAATTAGACCATATTAGACTAGGACCTTTTAAAATTGCGTAAAGAATTTTATTAGTTATATATAAGTTTAACCTACCAGCTAAAATAAGGATTTACCCTATATAATATATCGCGATGCTAGAACTAGCATATAGAGATATTAAGCCACCAGTCTATAAGGCAGACACATATAGAGGATAAAAGGAAGACAAATAGCAAGTTTCAAAGATCACTAGTCATAAGGACGTAGATAACAAAATGTAGTATAAAGTAAAGTAGATAGGCTACAGTGAGACTACCTAGAAACCACTAAGCAACCTAGAGAATGCTATAGAAAAGGTATAGGAGTATTAGAAGAAAAAGGGTTAGGCAGCATTAATAAGGAAGGATTGCCATAGAATAAGTTACCTAAGGGGGACCTAAGAGGAGCACCTATTAAGCTACTTAGAGTTGTTTCCCTCTTAATTAGAAGAGAGACCGATCTTTTATTACTAAGTTCCTGTAAACCTTGTTGACCAAGTTTCTACTCCTTAGAACGGACCTTTTTACGCACCTTCTTAAGACAAAGAAGACGCGTAAAGGCAGATAAGTACGCCTTATAAGCAGCACAAGTACGCTAAAGCTTAGCAAGGGAGGCTAAGAGCTCGTTATTAAGTTTCGCAGCGGCAGATTAAACACGAGACCCTATAATAAGTTACTTAGGGAACTTAAAGACTGTTAAGAGTTATAGGACGCGCACACTTAGCGTTAAAGATAGAGCGAACGTCACAGGACAATTAAATGTTTACTTTAGTGCACTCTAAACAAGAGGACGGTTGTTGGGCAGAAGGACTTACTAGCATAACACAGACCAACCCCTCTTTCGCATAATAAGAACACGGAGACAGTATTATCTCACCCAGCGATAGTATAGAGGAAACCGTACGCGCACAATAAAGGGTTAAAGAAGAAGAAAAGGCTTTAGGTATAATAAGTAAGGATATTAACTAAATTAATTAAACGGACATTACACCTCTAGTAGACGACTTGGAGATATTAGGAATCTTCAAGGATAAAGATAAAGAGGAGGGAGATAGTATTACGGACAGCTTAAGTACGATATTATAACTACTTGGAGAAGAGTTGGAGGAAGCTAGTTAGTTAATATAGGTATAGTTTAGGATGGATCTGGTGGAACTATATAACGAGGAATAGTAGCCAAGGTTATATAATATAATCTATGTAATCTATATAATTTGTGTAATCTATACAGAGTATACAGAGCGCACATACCTTATAGAGCGAAGGGATTTCTTAGGAGTATGGTTGTGTATTTAAAGGACCACAGTCCCTACCCAGATAGTTCTCTCTTTGTAGTAAATCTTAGAATACAATTAGAGTTAATCTGTTGGGCAACCACTCCACTAGTTATTATTATATTGTTGATTTGTTCTTACCTACATACCTAGCCCAATAATAGGACCCACCGTAGTTCCTGCTATAAGGTTCCGTTACACTATATAGGACCTAATACTATTGCGCAGCTTCCTAAGTACGTTATTGGCGTAGAGCTGACCGAATTTAAAACCAATAAACAAGCACCACTTAAAATTAAATATAAAGTTTGCTTATTAGCAAAGCACATATAGCAGATCTCTTAAAGACGAGAACATAAATTTCCAGCCACTTAACCATTCGAACGGCTAGCATTTAATATTATCTACCTTGGAGTACTAGGGTATAACGGCAATAGATATATTATGCATTTCTATTGCACATATTCCAAATTTAACTTTGTGTTCACCTCTAAGAATAGGGACAAAGCTACTATCCTACCTACTATTTGCAAGACTTACCGCTTAATTAAGACACAATTTTACTAAGACGTTGTCTTCTTCTAGAGTAATAACAAACAAGTATTTAGATAAACGGAAGATACCCTAGACACGTGGTGTGCAGACAAAGGCATTACCTTTAAATGCCAAGCACTATATACTAAAGAACAGAATAGTGGAGCAGAACGATCTGGAAGAACCCTTATAGAACGATTAAGGTCTATGTAGCTAGAAGTATTTTTACCCCTATCTCTAAGACCAGAGGCTTTCCTTACTGCTGGCTATGCACTTAATTAAACACCAAATGAGTAACTAGGGTGGAAAACTCTATATAAGGTCGCCTATGGCAAGCCGCCAACACTTACCCACATGCACGAATATGGTTGCAAGACCTATACGCTAAATAAATAAGTTAGAAAGGGAGATAAGCTAGCTCCTTATGCATTAATTAGATATCTAGTTAGCTATAATTTAACTAATATCTACTAAATCTAGATTCTAAGCCTTTATAAAGTTATTTAAACTCGAGACGTTATATTTAACAAGACCTCGTTCTATAACCCCAAGGGTTAAAACATCGATTACCTACTTAGGGAAGTATTAGAAGACACTATCCAGGCAATTAATCTACCAGAACCTCTCTATAAGGACAAATCTAAGGATAAATCTATCTTATATAGACCTACCTTAAATGCAAATCAAATGACTACATTAAACGATTTAGTAGAGCTTCCTGTAAAGGACACTAAACAGCTACTGACTCCTAGCAGAACGGTATCTCCAGATCTGCCAGAAACAAATACCATACTGGGAGGACTTTAAGACGATATCCTAAATACAATTGAAGCAATTCCTACCTAGCCAGGTTCGTCAGAACTGTTGAATACAGCTCTATAAGCTAACGAGGTCTTGGCTGATCCTTCTGCCGACCTTGTCCTACCAGAAGGTTCCAAACAAATTCAACGTTAAGCGTACGCAGCAGCACTAGCCAATATACCTACCCTATTTGGTTACTACGCTAGCTTTGCTATAGGACTAGTAAAGGACATTAACCGAACTAGATCCTCCCTATATTAAGATAATTTTCCACCTAAACCAAGGAACCTTAAAGAGCTAAGAAAGCACCCTTTAACTGCCGGCTTTTAAAAGGCTATGGAAAAAGAATACAATGACCTAAAACGCTGAGGGATATTTAAGACTATACTAAAAGAAGAAGTATATAATGAGCAGATCCTTCCACTGAAATGGGTCTTTAAATATAAGTTTAATAGCGACGGTTACCTTTAAAAGCTAAAGGCTTGACTGTGTGTCCGCGGAGACCTGTAGATCACCAAAGAAGAGACCTATACAGCAACCCTAGCTGCTTGAATATTCCGTGCCCTTATGGCTATAGCAGCCGCATTTAATTTGGAGATTTGACAGTATGACGCTATAAACGCATTTATAAATGCAAGACTAGATAAGCTAGTCTACTGTTACTGCCTAGAAGGCTTTAATTAAAATAGACATATCTTAAAGCTACTTATGGCGCTATACGGATTAAAAGTCTTACTACTACTTTGGTATAAAGAGCTTACTAATACACTAGCCAAATTCGGATTGAAGCCTATCCCAGGTACGAACTGCCTTTACACCAATAGACGACTTATTGTCTTCTTTTATATAGACAATATTGCCGTCCTATTTACCAAAAAGGACATTTAAAAACTAGAAGAATTTAAAGCTAAACTTCTATATTAATACGAGATCCGTGCACTAGGAGGCCTACAGTAGTTCCTAGGAATTCAAATTAAGCGAGATCGGGCAAGCAGAAAGCTCTGGCTTTGCCAAGATTCCTATATTAAAAAGATAGCCAGTCGATTCAATATTCAACCAGGAAAATTTCCTAAGTTACTACTTCCTGCCGAAGAACTGATTCTGTCCAACTAGCAGACGAACCCTTAAAGAACACTAGCCTACTAGCAACGGGTTGGTTCCCTTACGCACTTTACCGTTTTTGGAAGGCCTAATGTTGCCAAGACGCATTTAAAACTGGCCAAATTTCTTACCAGTCCAAATTAAAAGCACCTTAATATATTAAACCAAGCTATTACCTATTACCTTGGAACAAAATCTACAGCTATTAAATACTCTAGCGAAGTACTCGGAGCATATGTCTACTTTAGAAACCCCGAAGGAGAAGACGTTACCTTTTACGGAGTATCCGACGCAGTATTTGCGGACCATAAAGACACCAGACGGAGCTCTTAAGGATACCTTTTTATGCTATTTAGAGGACTGATCGATTAGAAGGCAACCCTACAACGATTAGTGACTCGCTTAACTACCAAAGCGGAGCTTCTCTCCCTGTCTATAGCTGCTGTTGAGATTATCTGGTGGCAGCGTTTCTTTAAGGCAGTTGGTCTCAGTTTAGAACGCGATTTTACCCTACTATGTAACAATATGCAGACTATACGACTCCTAAGACAGGATACACCAAAGCTTGACACCAAGCTTCGACATATCGACGTCCATCAGCACTGGCTTAGACAAGAGGTCTAAGACAAAAAGATTGACGTCCAATGGGTCCCTACAGATAAGATGCCTGCCGACGGACTTACTAAGATCCTACCCCGTCAAAGGCACGAGGCATGGATAAAGCAATTGAATTTGGTGGATATTCGACATTAAATTGCTACTACATTATCTAATAAAGACTCTTGAACGTCACCCTATCCCTTTACTACTCCTAAATTGTATCTAAAATTTCTTATTTTGGTATAGCTTCTACCTTCATTTGTTTTCTATAGCTTTAACTACACCGTCAAATCTGGGGGGGTATGTAACCGACTACTAGTACTATGCTGTTGTCGACCTAAGATCGGACTTGCTTACTACCGTCTCACTACCTCAGCTGCTTACCCCTGCATACCTTACCATTTCAGCTGCTTACCCTTGTAATTCTTGCCACCCATTTCTATTCCCTGCATCTTCCTTATGTATATATATAGAGACTCTAGAGCTACGTTTAAAATCAAGTCGCTCATTCAATTCTCCTACACTTGCACTGTTACAGATATAGGACAAGGAGGCCTTAGATATTCTATTTAATAAGACAGTTTAATACTTGGTTATAAATAGCTACGTCTTTACTATTACTAAGCTTTACGTATAGTAATTAGAAGGTAAAACCTTATAGCCACTACAGGGGGTAAATCTCTTAGTAGCACTAGATAGCGTCCACTATAATAAGAACCAGATTTAACGCGTTAACTTTATTAATTAAGGCCTATTTATAATTACTAGCGGCTATAACATTAAAGGGCTTAAAAAGGTAATTACTTAGTACTAAGTGACGGGCTCTAAGATGCTAGGTTTAGTTAAGTCTTACCTTTAAACTATAGCTAAGCATTTATTAGGTTTATATATACCCTATTTAGTCTATATAGCTACTGTTTTCTAACCCATTTCTTACGCTATACTACTATTACCTATAGTAAAAGTAGATAAGACGTTTAGCTTACTAATCTTATTTTTATTAAACTAGAGAATAAAGGGCCTTAACTATATAAGTTAGCGCTGTGTATAATTATGTTAATAATATAAGAGAAGCAGAATTAGTATAGTAAGGTTAAGTATATAGGCTATATATAGAACGCTAACCCTATCCTCTACCCCCTCTCTATAATAGCTTTTTACTTCTTTAACTACTAAAGTAAAGACGGCGCTAAGAGCTTTCTATTCTTTTAGTAGCTAAAGAACTACTATAACCTATACGTCTTTCCTAGCAGTATTAAAGTACTATAACAGCCGCTAAGCTATTATACGCAGTTTAAATAAAATAAAAAGATGTTTTAGGGGGTAGGAATTTACTTAAAGGAGAAGACCTATAGCGCTTATGAGTAGAGTATCTAGGATACTAAGCTTAGCGGCGTTAAGGAGACCTAAATTAGATAGGCTAAATGGGAGCCTACCTTAGCTACCTACCCTATATATTTATACAGTTAATTACTAGCTTCCTAAAGTAATAAAAGGGCTACTTTCTTCCCTATATATAGAAGGTGCCAAAAAAAGCCCTCTATTTAAAGATATAGCCTAAGACTAATATCTAGCTAAAACTTATAAAGGCCTACTACTCAGGTAGTGCTAATAATAAGGTTGTATAGCTTAACCTTATAGGCTTAGAATTTCTACGCCTCTTCTATACGCTTAGGGTAATCCTATTATAGGACTTAGTAGTCTTATATAAGCAGTTCCCGCTCTACCTCCTATAAAAGGATCCCCTCTTTAGCTATAAAGAGTACTAAAGGTTTGCTACACAGGTAGAAAGCTCGCTAGCTAATATAGTTACGCTAAATAAGCTAATAATACAGAAATACTGGCCCGCCTATAAGGCTATAGCTAAGCTAAGATATAAGGCCGCGATCTCTAAAATAAAGGGGGTTGAATTACGCGTATAGACGATTTTAGAACGCCTTAGCGAGATAGAAAGGTTATTAGCATTATTCGCACCTATATAGATTTAGTAAGGAAAGGCAGGCATCTAAAGAGGGCCTATAGAGTCTATATATCCACCTTTAGGCGAGACTGCGCTGCCTACTTAGCCATCTATAATATCCGTATCGTTTACTTAGCTATTTACAATATCTACACCGTCTATTTAGCCGTCTATAATATCTATACCTATAACAAAGCCTTATAGAAAACACTACGGTAGACTTGCTAATAGGCTAGGTATATAGGTAAATAAAAAGTTAATAACATAACAATAACTAGTGGAGTAGTTGCTTAATAGATTAACTTTAATTATATTTCAAGATTTACTATAAAAAAAAGGAACTATCTAGGTAGGGACTATAGACCTTTAAATATATTATTGGCGACTTATTTAATCGAGGCACGAGCACGGTAAGAGGGACGCGCAAGCCTATATAATTAGATTGTCTATAAATAAGGATCCAAAGCTAGAGAAAAGGAAAGGAGGAGTAGCAGTGCCGCTTAACATTTTATAAGATCCTCTAGTTATATAACCGCAATCTACCGTATTCTGCTAGCTTTCTGCCGTATTCTATTAGCTTTCTGCTATATCCTACTAGCTTTCTGCCGTATTCTGCCAGCTTTTTGCCATAATATTACCCCCTCCTCCAAAAAAGCCTGCCCTTAGGCTTGGTATATCTATATTACGCCCATAGGGCATTCTTATCTTTATGCTCTTCTGGTAGCTTATTGTCTTTATTATACTAGCACTCTATCTACTTGTTTAGGTACTTTAGCGGTCTAGGTTTATTAGGGTAATAGCTATAGAGCTCCTAAAGCTTATAGGGACTACCTATAAAGTTCTATATAAGATACTAAGTGGGGTCTGGATTATATCCTTTCTAACTAATACAATACTTTAGCATTTCCTTTATAAGTTTATAGGCCAATATTTCTTTAATTTCCTATTCATTGTCACTATTAACTTAAATTAGTAGGGGTGGTTTATTCTTTTATCTAGGCAATGGCTTATTTATAGCTTTTTATAGCTTATCCGGCAAGAATTTAGGGTAGACCTTAATTAAATCTAGGAGCTTTACTTTGTAAGTGTCTGAACAAGGTTTCGTAGTGCAGTTGCACGCGATCACGTGAGCTAAGCGAGCTCAGGAAATCCACTGAATTCCGCCTATAGAATAGGAGAATTAAATCAAGCATTAATTAAATTAGTTACTACCCTAATACTATTGTAATAGTGATACGTATTACCGGAAGTGATATCAACAGTAAGAGTTGCCTATTTTCTTAAAAACTTTATATAGTCCTGCTATCTAATAGTCTAGCTTATAGCTAGGCTATTCTGTTTTTTTGTTTTTATTATAACCTAGACCATATCGCCTACGGTAAAGTTAGGCTCGCGCCTATACTTATTTGCCTACTATTCTATTAATTTCTAGGCCTTTTTTAGGTTTATACGGGCTACCTTCTAGGCTTTTTTTAAGCGTCTAGTATAATGCTAAGCTTCCTTATAAGATAGTTTTTCGCGTATAGTCTATGGCCCTTCCGTTCTTTTCTAGTTAAAGCTTATATAAGGTAAGTATCTTATTTTTAGCTGAATAGGTGCAAATCCTATAAAATTGTGGGGTAGGGTTGCCTAGGCATAGTCTATTAGAGCTAGTAGTTCAGCTAATTATCCTAAAAGTAGTTAATAAAGGGTTGGAGTCTCTGGTCTAAATACCAGTTTATAATCTCCATCTAGCCGTCTATTTAGTGGTAGTATGCTATAAAAAGCTTTAGCCTAATACCTAGGATTTAGGTAAACTTATTCCAGAAAGCTAATATAAACTATGGCCTATAATCGGATATAATAGTATCTAGTAGTCCGTAAATTTGGTAGACGTAGTAGATATATAGTTAGGCCGCCTTCTTAGTATTAATATTCTTATAATAAGGGATTAAGAACGGGCGCTTACCAAAGTGGTCGACTATAACTATAGCTAGTTTATAGAAATCTATAGAGATATACTACTAGGGGCGCTCTAATATTAGGAGTGGTTTTAACAATCCTAGAGTCTTATCTTGTAGAATTATAGACCTATAGTAGTTATTACAGTTTTATACATAGTAATTAATATCTATAACCATTCTAGGCCAGTAGTAATGGTCGCTAATAATTTTACGGGTCTTATTTTTTTTAGGGTGGGCTGTATATAGCTAGATAAGAAAGCTATACTAGATTAAGCTATATTAGAAAGAGATATTGGTACTAGTAAACAATATAGCAACGTTTAGATTAATATAAGAGAGGTTTAAACTTAAGAGTAAAGATAAGCCAAGAGTTAACCTAAAGCACCTAGCGCATTATATATTGGCATAGATTGCATATATAGATAATACGTGTAATATGCATAGGACGCCTAAAGATAAGTATCACAAGTATTTAATAAGAACGTATTGGACAACAGACGAAAAACGGTATAGAAACGCTAAGTATATGCATACTTGGCACCTAATAGAAGTTTAAGAACTAGAAGACTTAACACTTTAACTAGAAAAATTCCTTACGGAAGAATGCCTAGAAGGATAGTAGTAGTAGGAGTGCCCAGAAAATACTTATCTATAGTATGTTAAGGATAAGAAATAAACTAAGCATTAGCTATAGAAGGACTAAGTACAGTTAAGATTAGATAGTTAACAGTTAGGAAAAGCGGGGGCCTATAGAACTAGAGGGAGCCAGCAGTAGAGCCTTAGACCTTTAAAGGAGTTATAGGACAACACCTAAACTTAAGAGTTAGTAAGATTAAAAGTTTAAAGTACTAGTAGATAGTAGAGTGATAAGAAACTATATATTACTAGTAGTAGTAAAAAGGATAGTGTTACTATATAAACAGAAAGAATACTTATACCTATTAATAATAGTTTTAGGAGATCTGATAGCCTATAGAGGAGACATTATTAATCTTAAAATAGGACCTATTTAGTTAACTATTAAAGAAAGAAAGGTTAAGATATCTTTTAATATCCTACTATTAGGAAAGGACGAGGCGATATTAAGAATGCCTTAGTTACAGGAATATAATTTAAGGATTAATTAGATTACTAGTTAGGTTGATATTAGAGATACGCGATAATAAACTAAGGTAGTATAGTACTAAGTTAGAGTAATATATAAAGAGACTGAGTGAGGCTTAAGTTATATACTAAAGAGATACTATAAATATGGCAAAAAGTTATAGAGCCTAGAAAGTAAAAAGCTATTAAAGTATAAAGCATAGAACTATAAGATAGAGTTAGAACTAGGAATAAGTCTAAGGTTCTTTCTAATCTATAAGCTTACTAAGACAGAGTTAGTAGCGCTTAAGGAGTTTATCTAAGAGAACTTATAAAAGGGATATACTAGACTGTTATAGTTATTAGCGGGATATCCAGTATTATTTATACTAAAGAAAAATGAAAAACTTAGGATGTATATTAACTATAGATAGTTAAACAGCATTATAAAAAAGGATAGGTATTCTTTATCCTTAATTAGCAAAATCTAAGACAGGATAGGTAACGCGTAAATCTTTACAAAGATAGATCTAAGGTAGGCGTACTATTAGATTAGAATTAAGGAAGGAGATAAATAGAAGGCAGCCTTTAGGTTAAAGGAAGAACTATATAAGCTATTAGTTATATAATTTAGACTTATAAATGCGCTGGTAACGTTCCAGAAATAAAAATAGTGTATTAGGAGAACACCTTAATGAATTTGTTATAATATATCTTAATATTATTATTATCTACTTAATAAGTAAGTAGGAGCATAGAGAACATATTAAATGGGTCTTAAAGAGACTATAAAAAGAAAAGATGCTAGTAGTAATTAAGAAATGCAAGTTCTTTATAAGGAAGACCAATTTTATTAGATTTATTATTAAACTAGGAAGGATTAGCATGGACCTAAAGAAAGTAGCAGCTATAGTAAGTTAGCAGGAACTAGAGAACGTTATACAGTTAAGATCGTTTCTAGGGTTTTGTAACTACTATAGGAGGTTTATTATATAATGGTTAAAGAACATTAAACTGTTTATAAGACTTATAAAAAGGAGAAACTATGGATATGGGGGAGCGAATAGAAGAAACTGTTTTAGGAACTTAAGGAGTTATTTACCTAGGATCTAATCTTTAAGATCTACTAACTATAGCTAGATACGGTTGTAGAAACGGATATATTAAACTTTGTATTAGGAGTATATTTGCTATAGAGACACTAAGACGGATGGTATCTAGTAGCGTATTATAGTTAAAAGATAACACTAGTAGAACTAAACTATGACATCTATAATAAGGAGTTATTAGGTATAGTTATAGCAATTAAGAAATAGAGAGCATTCTTACAAGGCATAGAGAAACTATTTATAGTTAAAATAGACTATAAGAACCTAATAGGATTCCTAATAACAAAGGAACTAAACTAAAGATAGGTTAGATGGGTAGAGATACTTATAGAATATTATTTCAAGATTTAGTATACTAAGGGTACTAAAAATATAAGAGTAGATGCACTTAGTAGAAAGGCAGAACTGTAAAATAAAGAGAAGCTATTAGGAGCAATATTACGCAAAGATAAAGACGGATTAATTAGGTATAATTATCCTAAGATTATAGTAACTAGAGAAGAAGGGGCCTATAAAATACTGAAGAGTATATAGTTATAAAAGATCTAAGAAGTATAAAGTAAGGATTTAGACTTAGAGTAGTATAAGTACTAAGAGGCTATATATATGCCGAAAGCAATTGCAAAGAAGTTTATAGAAGACTTTTATAAAGAAATAACTTAAGGACACAACGGAGCTATAGGATTAGTGTTAAGACTTTAAAAGAAATATATTATTTAAGGAATTTAGGGATTAGTAAGGCAAGTTATAAAGGAATATTTAGATTATTAGAGAAATAAACTAATAAAGTATAAGCTATATAGAGGGCTACAACCTATTAAGATACTAGAGAGACCATAAAAGGTTATATTATAAGACTTTATTATAAAGTTACTAAAGTTAAAAGATCCTATTACTAGATAAGATTATAACGCGATCTTAATAATAGTGGACAAGCTAACTAAGTGGGGCTACTTTATAGTATATATAGAAGAAATACTAGCAGAAGATATAGCTAGAATTTATATTAAAGAAGTGTTTATAAGGCACGGAGTACTAATAAAGGTCATATTGGATAGAGATCTAAGATTTATAGCAGTATTTTAGAAGGTATTCTTAGCTAAATAAGGGGTTTAAGTAGTAATATTAATAGCATATCACCTATAGATAGACGGTTAAATGGAAAGATTAAACTAGACACTAGAGCAATACCTAAGGTATTATATTAACCACGCATAGAATAATTAGGTATTGTTGTTACTAGTTATATAGTTTATATATAATATAACACTATAGGAAGGGATAGGTATATTACCTTTTAAAGCTAACTATAGTTATAAACTAAAATTATTATTATTACTACAATAAGTAAAGAAGACTAGTAGTATAGCTAAAGAAAGAACGGAGACTCTAGTAAATCTTTATAATTACCTTAAGGAGATAGCTAAACTAGTATAAATAAGGGTAAAAAGGTACTATAATACTAAAAGATCTAAGGGACTAGATCTTAAGGAGGGAGATAAAATATGGCTATTACACAGAATTTTTAAGAGTTAATAACTAAGTAAGAAGTTAGACCACATTAGACTAGGACTATTTATAGTTATAGCAAAGATCTTAAAAGTTATATATAGACTTAACTTACTAAAAAAAACAAAGATCTACCCTATATAGTATGTTGTAATACTAGAGCTAGCATACAGAAATGTTAAGCTACTAGTTTATAAGGTAGATATATATAGAGGCCAAAAAGAGGATGAATAGAAGGTTTTAAAGATTATTAGTTATAAGGATATTAATAGTAAAATATAGTATAAAGTTAAGTAGGTAGGCTATAATAAGACTACCTAGGAGCCACTAGATAATTTAAAGAACGCTATAAAAAAGGTATAAGAGTATTGGAAGAGAAAGGGTTAGGTAGTATTAATAAAGAAGGATTACTAAAAAATGAGTTACCTAAAGGGGACCTAAGAGGAGCAGCTACTGAGGTACTTAGAGTTATTCCCTCCTTATTAGAGGAGAATTTGTCCTTTTATTGCCAAGTTCCTAAAGGCCTTATTCTATAAGTTTCCACTCCTTAAAATATACCTTTTTACATACCTTTTTAAGATAAAGTAGATAAGCGGACGCCATAATATAGGCTTTAATAGCCCCTACTCTATATTATAAGAACGTTCTAGATTAGCCAGAGCTTAAGTTAGCTTACTATTAAATTTTATAGTAGTAGATTAAACCTAGGACCCTAGTAGCAATTAGTAAGGGTACTTAAAGACTATTAAGAGTAATAGAATACGTATATTTAGCGTTAGAGATTAAGCGAACGTTATAGGATAATTAAATATTTACTTTAGTACACTCTAAATAAGAAGAGGGTTGCTAAGATAAGGGACTCGCCAATACAATGTAAACTAACCCCTTTTTTACATAACAAGAATATAGAGACGGTATTATCTTACTAAGAGATAGTATAGTAACAATAGTGTAAGTACAGCGTTGTGATTAGGAAGAAGAAGAAGCTTTAGGTATAATAAGTAATAATATTAACTAAATTAACTAGACGGATATTACACCTCTAATAAATAACTTAGAGATATTAGGGATCTTTAAGGATAAAGATAAAGAGGAGGGAGATAGTGTTATGGACGCTTTAAGTACAATATTATAACTACTTAGAGAAGAGTTAGAAGAAGCTAGTTAGTTAATATAGGTATAGTCTAAAATAGAACCAGTAGAGCTATATAACAAGTAATGGTAACCTAGGTTATATAATGTTATATGCAGTGTATATAGTATATAAGGGAAATATATATATAACCTATATAACGTATACCTTACGTATAAGGAGGGTTTCTTAGGAGTATAGATATGTATTTAAAGGACCACAGTCCCTACCTAGATAGTTTCCTTCCTTATAGTAAATCATAAAATATAATTAGAGTTAATCTGTTAGGCACCTACTCTACTAGTTATTATCTGTTTATTATATTATTAACTTCCTATTTACCTATATAACCTAGCCCAATAATAAGTCAACCATAGTATTTCCTATAAGGCTTTGTTATACTAAGGAGTAATTAATATTTCTATAATTAAGTCATATAAAGAAGATAAGATAAATGGAATAGATCTTAATAAGAAGCAGAGAAAGAAGAAAGAGCAGACTTTTTAAGCAATGGGAGTACTTAGAAAGCTCCATAATATTATTATCTATAGCCGTACTTCTGCGGGTTATACGGCTAAATTTAAGTAAATTATTAAAAGGATAATTCCGCTAGATAATTATACAAGATAGAATTCTTGGTTTAGCCTTTATAATATAGTACTTAAAGTAAAGTTAAAAGTTAATAAGTATATAAAGAAGAACCTAAAAGCTCTTAAGGATAATATACTCTTGCTATAGGACTGGGTAAACCTTTATACAATCTACTCTTTTCTAAAACTTTTCTATTAAGCGACCCTTAAGACACAAGGTAATTCCGTATAAATTAATTAAGTTCTCCTTACTATAGATATTCTTCTTATATATATTAAGCGTGCTTTTATTACTTATAAGAAGAATAAAGACTTAGTTGCTTAAATTTAACGTTACTGGAAAAAGTATACTTTATACTACTAGCATAACATATTCCACCACCAAGCGCATCACTTTAAAGAACATCAAAAAGCCTAAGTTTCAATCTTAAATATCTTAACCACTACTTAATAATATTTTCTAAAAATTTAAATATAAGCTTTTATATACATATTTTAGCGTATATTATAATATTAGAGTATATAACTTAATAGTTATTATAATATAGAGTTTATGGGCTAAAAATAGAGATATTTCTAAATATCTCAACAACCACTAGACTATATACTTTTATATTATAATGGACACTAGAATAGGCATATTAGAGCTTATATTTAAATTTTTAGAAAATATTATTAAGTAGTGGTTAAGATATTTAATATTGAATTTAGGCTTTTTGGTGTTCCCTAAAGTAATATACCCAGTAGTGGAACACGTTACGGATAATTTACCTTTCTATACTGCCGCACTTATTCTCCATTCTACCTATTATATAAGATATATTAAAGCGAACTAGAAGAAGGCCTGGCAGACGCCAGCCTTATAAAAGGTTAAAGAGCTTTAGAAGAAATATAAAGAGACTTATTAAGCCAAAATATTATATAATAATATTGGAAGCAATCTTCTCTAAGAATAGGAGCCTTTTAATAAGTACGATTAGATTCTAAAAGGACTTAGAAGTAACGTTAGAGCGAATAAAGATAAAGATGAGTATAATAATTACTGTTCTAAAGCATTATACGATATTTAAAGCTGGCTAGCGCTTTAGTGGTAGTGCCAGGATTAGCAATAAAAGAGATAGCCCCTTCTTTCACAATTTATAATTAAAATTCTTTTAATTTCTGGAATAAGTAATGAGCTAGAGAGGGTGTTTTTTAGAGGATGTCGTACAGTTATATAGGAAAGAATGTTACTTGGACTAGAGAATATTAAAAGAACTGTATAATTACAGCACCTATTGTACTAACCGCGTGCCTACGCGTTCGGTACGCCAGGTACGCGTTTACGCGTTTGGTGCACCAACCACTCGCTTACGCGTCTGGTGCACTTATGAAGCACTGACTAATTAGGGGGAGGACGTATTAGTATATAAACCACGTAGTCTGCTTTATATAATTAACAGTTACCACCATCCCAAAGAGCATACAATACTATACGTATTTTGTGCCCCGGGATACGACTTACTTATGCTATTAAGTTAGTATGAACACTGATTAGTAAGCGCGCACAGATTAGCAATTACTTGATACCTCCTACCGAGCGATATATACGACAGCGACCACCTGTTTAGACTCCTAGTACGACCTGCTAGAAGGTCGGAAGTTGGGGATTACGGACTATCACCAACTCTGTATACTTATTTAAGTCTTAGTACGGTTTACTAGAAGTTATAGACGCGAATACAGACCTTTACGGAACCTCTTATCCTCAACCCTCTTTGAACCTTAAACCCCTATTCCTATTACACCCTCCCTTAATACCCCCAACCTCTTTTTGGACCCCTTATAGAGACCCCTACCCTTCTACGAACTGTTACGGACCCGTTAATCACCTTTACGGACCACTATAAGACCCCTTGAACTGTTACGGACCCGCTAATTAATTTTACGGACCGTTACAAGACCTCCCCTACCCGCTATAAGCTACTACGACCCGCTATAGCTTATATAGACATACAACGCTATATAATATGGCAGATACAAGCAAGCAAATTAGTAAAGGTTAAAAGAAGTGGAGCTAAGGAGTCAACCTCACGTCTATGGACGACGTTAACAACTATATTAATTTCAAAATCCTTGAATACGGACACTATAAGCTTCTAAACGACGACCTATGGGAGTAATATAAGGAAGACTTTGCGGACTTTACGGAAGCTATTCTTAAGGCTTATAACCCTACTGCTATTTGTAACCTACGAACCCTTTTACATTACTAAGGTGTATGGGTTAAAAAGGATAAACGAGTTACTGTTGCACGGTCCTTATATAACACAATACAGGAGGAGGACCAAATGGAATGGACTAAAGAGAAAATCCTAGACTAGGTTAAAGCCATAAATAATCTCTCTACTTCTCCCAAACTTAATGGCATCGCTGGCCTTATACCTAACCTACTTAACCAAATTCGTCCTATAAACTTAAGCGATTTCGGAATTAATCTTACAGGCTAAAGTATACCTAGTACCTAAGTTACGGACCGTAATACCCCCGTAAACCAAAATACGGACCAAAACCCTTCTGTTAATAAAGCTATAGATCCGCAACCTGCCTAAGTTATAGATCTGCAAGCTATATATCCGCAAGCCATAGATCCGCAAGTTATAGATCCGCAACGCACCTAAGTAAAGACCTACGGCAAGGAGCTAGCTAACCTAGCTAAGCTCTACACTGACGAATCTAAGTATAGCGGTGAAAACGACAACTTTAACTTCAAACTAACTATCTTTACGGATCTCTGTTAGAAGGCCGATATTTCTAAATAGGAGTTCAGCCAAGCCTACTCTACTATGCTGCGCGGCCTAGCACTTGATCACTACTATACCAACCTTAAGAGTAACCCCCTTAGTGTTCCCTTTAATAAGCTATGCGAAGCTACCCGTAACTACTTTGAAGGACCGGAATATAAGCGTGATATCCTTACCTAATGGAATGCGACTAAGCTACGGACCGTAATTAATAAGAACACTAAAAAATCGACTATAGAGTGCCTGTAAATTCTTATTAAAGACCTCCGGCACCTATAGCACGGCCTTGACGCTAAGCTTTGAACAGACGACTTCCTGCATAATAAACTTATTACGGCCTGCCAGGAAGTAGAGCCCTGTAAGTACGCCTACTATAAGCCTGCAGATACCTTAGCTGGCCTTATTAATGATCTACGCTCCTCTATTGTAACGTACGAAGTCTTAAACCCACTAGGTAGCACGCAAGCCTTTATTACGGATATTCAATATCCGTAAATAGACTTAGACGTCTACTTTATGGACCGCCGCTACCGCTAGTAGCACCTATACCGACCAAGTCCTACCCGTAACCCCCGCAGCAACCCCCGTATGAAAATATACCCCTGCAGATAAACCAGCCAGAAGTGCTTCATATGCGGCAAGGAAGGATGTTAGTCTATAAGGTATACCTAGGAAGAACGTAATAAGTCCAGGAAGAGACTTGATAGCTATATTAGCCAGTTTATTTTGGAATACAAAGGAGAGGAAGCAGAAGAGCCCCCTAATAAGTTAATAGAAGCCCTTATAATTGACTTTAACTTAGACGCTTAGGAATAAGAGACCTTAGAGATATTCCTAACCACTTTTGGACCTTTTATGGACAGCCAAGCCTTTAATATCACGACCGTATTAGCCGACCGTTTCTTTATATACTTAGTTGCGCCCAAAAACTATTCCGTAAGCACCCCCGTTACGGACGTTATAGATTATAAGTAGGACCCATTTGTATATATTACTATAGAACGCTATACCCCCAAGGAATTCTACGGTGTTATAATTAACACAGGCGCCTCTAAGAAGTCTACTGCAGGTTACGGACAATACCTTGCATATAGGACCACCGCAAATGATAATACGGATATTGATACTATGTAAACTGGGGCCATAAACGTCCAATTTGGCATTGGCTTAACTGTATTAATTGGATTAGTTGCAGTTAAGACCCTAATTGGCCTAGTTAACTTCTATATAGTAAAAGCAGACACCCCTTTCTTACTTTACCTTGCGGACATGGACAGGTTATAGGTTTACTATAACAATATTACGGACACCTTGATCGGCCCCGCAACTGCCCTAGAAAGCAAGCATGTTACCCTACCAATTATACAACGATTTGGACACCCGTTCCTTATATAGGGAGAGACTTTACAGACCTACATTTAGGAATCTTTTAACTATAACCCGTGCTACCTTACTAGTACGGAGATCTACCGTTTATATTGTCGTTTTGGCCACCTGTTAGCCGAAAAGCTATATAGAGTCCTTGAACGCTCTAGACACAACGACGTTAATAGGAAGGCAGTTAATTACCTGACTAAATACTGCTCCTACTGCTAGAAATACAGACGTTCCCTAGGCCGATTTAAGTTTACCCTTTATAAGGATCTTAACTTTAACCATTTAGTGTATGTAGATATTATATACATTAACGGCAGCCTAGTATTATATATAATTGACAAGGCAACCCGCTATCAAGCTGCCTGTTAGTTGTAAAATATATCCGCAAAGCATACTTGGGATATTTTACGGACCTGCTGGATTGACATGTACGTTGGACCTCCTAAGTATATCACCTATGACGCCAGTAGGAACTTCATCAGCAAGGAATTCCAGCAGTATGCTATGGCCATGGCTATATTAACAAAAGCTATTCTAGTTAAGGCGTATTAGTCTGTTGGGCTTGTTAAGCGAGCTTACCTAGCCCTATAGAGAGCTTACCAGATTATTATAGATGAGTGCAAGGACATCTAAAAGGAACTAGCTCTATAGATGGCCATAAAAGCCGTTAACGACACTGCTGGCCTGGATGGACTAGTACCTACCCTCTTAGTCTACGGAGCCTACCTAAGGATGAGTAACCTAAATTCTCCTGCCCCGTCTATTACGGAATGAGCAGCTGCAATACGGAAGGCGATGGCCGAGATAGTTAAGCTACGGGCTAAATAAGCTATCAATAACGCCCTATACCACCACAATGGACCCAACACGACCCTAGTACACAACCTCCCGCTTAACTCTGAAGTCCTTGTATAGCGTAAAAGCGGCAAGTGGACTGGACCCTACCGTTTACTGGCTATAGAAAACGAGACGTGCTATATACAACTTCCTAGCAGCCCAATCAGCTTTAGGAGCACGTCCATAAAACCCTACTTTCGGCCCGAAGACACCCATGACGTTAAGCTAGATAAACTAGAAGCAACTACCAAGCTAGATAAACTAGAGGTAACTACTGAACTAGACAAACCAGAAGTAACCGCCAAACTAGATAAGCTAGAAGCACCCTTGCCTACCCTAGAAGTCCTCCAGAAACCCACTAAACCTGCTATACCTACTATAAAGCGCGGTTAAGGACGCCCCTAAAAGCACCCTATAACTAAGAATACTATAACGGAGACTTATCTAACCTCCACAGGAATATCCGCAAGGCAATCTCCGCCTGCGGATATATTAGTTCTAGTACAGGAAACCCCCTTTACGGACTTATGACGTAAAGAGATCAATGGACTACTTAAAAAGGGCGTCTTTGTGGTTATAATGGAGAAAGACGTTCCGTAAGGCGTCCATATATTTAACTCACGCTTTATTAACAAAATTAAGCACCTAGGTACTAATAAAGCTTTTAAAAAATCAAGGCTTGTTATACAAGCCTATAATAACCAAGGGAAGGGCTTAGTCCTTACACAATCGCCTACAATTCAATAAGTTAGCCAATGGATTATACTTGCACTTACGCCTAGACTACAGCAAAGCAAACCTGTAGCTCTTTACCTACAGGACATCTCGCAAGCCTATGTGCAGTCTAATACCTACCTAAGTAGGGACATCTTTATACGGCCACCCCCTGAGCTTAACCTACAACTAGGAACAATCCTACGGGTTATAAAACCTCTGTACGGAGTACCAGAAGCTGGAAACTATTAGTTTAAGACATACCACTAGCACTATATTAGTAAACTTAAAATGGAACAGTTGACCTACAACCCCTGCCTCCTATACAGCCTATTAAACGGCCTTGGTATTGTTGGACTCTAAATAGACAATACCCTATTCCTAGCAGACCAGACCTTTGCGGACGCTAAAGAAACTAAACTATAAAAGGCTAAGTTCTTAGTAAAGCTATAAGAGTAGCTAACTAAGCAGAATCTAATTAAGTTTAATGGAGGCCTAATTACATAAAAGGGTAACCTAATTAAGCTGACTTAGGAACGCCAAGCCTAAAACCTAAAGCCCATTATAGCAAAGCCTATAGACCTTACTAGTTCCCGCGGAGAGACCTATAAGACCGTAAATACAAAGGACTAATACGCTGCATAGCGTGCAAGAGGCGCCTATATAGCCACAGTCTACCAACCCGAATCTGCCTATGACTTGTCCTTTACGGCCTAGGCAGTAGATCCGCAAGAAGAAAATATCAAGCAGCTTAATAAGCGCATTTAATGGCAAATTAACAACGCAATAAGAGGACTTACTTTTATACCACTAGACCTAAATTCCCTTAGTATAATAGCATTTACGGATGCCTCCTTTGCTAATAATAAAGACCTATCATCACAAATTGGCTTTGTGATTGTACTTACGGACCGTAATTAGGACGCAAATATACTGTACTGGTCTTCAATTAAGTGTAAATGAGTAACCCGTAGTGTACTAGCTTCTAAGCTATATGCACTAGCCCATAGCTTTAATATAGCAGCCGCAATTAAATTAACGGTCCAGAAGATTCTATAACTGGAGCAGTTACCTCTGGTTCTATGCACCGATTCAAAGTCCCTCTACGACTGCCTAGTCAAACTAGGTACAATATAAAAGAAGAGGCTTATGGTCGACCTTATGTGCTTACGTCAGGCCTACGAACGGCGCGAGATTACGGAGGTCAAATGGATTAGCAGCGGAGACAACCTAGCAGACGCTATGACTAAGGCAAAGCTGTGTTAAGCTCTTAAAACCCTAATTAACACGAATAAGCTTAACCTAGAAGTTATAGAATGGGTAGAACGGGACTAACGGAGCACCTACGGTACGTCTACGGCCCGTTAAAAGGCCGTACGGTTCATTCTACGGACCGTAAGCAGAACTTACGGCCAGCTTGGGGCACCGTTTGGAAGGCAGCCTAGACGGCACCTCGGGGGAGATTTCCTATGTATTTTTCTTTTGTGTTTTATGGTTCTATTAAAGCAATTACGGAGGCTGTACACAAGTGGTTTCATTTTTCAAGTACCGCCAGTGTATAATTACAGCACCTATCGTACCAACCGCGTGCCTACGCGTTCGGTACGCCAGGTACGCGTTTACGCGTTCGGTGTACCAACCACTCGCTTACGCGTCTGGTGCACTTATGAAGCACTGCCTAATTAGGGGGAGGACGTATTAGTATATAGACCACGTAGTCTGCTTTATACAATCGACAGTCACCACCATCCCAAAGAGCATACAATACTATACGTATTTCGTGCCCCGGGATACGACTTACTCGTGCTATTAAGTTAGTACGAACAAGAACTAAGTGTTTAAAAAGCTAGTATAGAAGTAGTGTCTTAAAAGGGTAGAAATAAACCTCTAGCTTGTACAAGAGTAGCATATAAGGTAATATTTGGAAAGGCTTCTAAAATAGTCCTTACGGCTTAGAGTTGCCAGCAGGCAACTTCCAACGCTAAAGACGGCAGAAAATGGCAGGATAGGTAGAAATAAGGTTACGGGTGAGTTCTATAACAGCTGTATATATATAGATTAGCGTAAATACTTAAGCAAAGGGCTTATTAATAAAATAGTTATGGCTTAACTGTGGCTTAGCTGTGTGGCTTAACAATTATCGCAAGAAGAGCGTAAATTAGCTTCCAGCTCCACAGCGAGGATACATTTCTGCATACACGCGATTTCTGTTAGATAATCTATATTCTCTAAGGCGTGGGACACGTGCACGAGTCACGTGCATAGGGCACGTGCATTATAAATCTCTTTATAGAGCCCCAGGGGCCCCAGATTAAGACAAGAAGCATTAATTAATAATTAAGTCAAGATCATTAATTAATTAACCCATTTTATTAATAAACAGTTCTATACAAACTTCGTAATAGTTATAAGCCCAATCCACCAACTTAAGAAGCTATTCAGCTATTACTCAATTATTTAAAGAAATTCTACCTTATTGTTAGACTCTAACACCTTATTATTAAGACGCAGACTCTAACAGAAATCCTACCTTAATTGTTATAGGATAATTCTAACACGATTCTAATATAAGATTCCATAAGATTCCACAAGATTCCACCTTAATTATTATAGGACAACCCTAATAATAAGGACGATCCTAATAATAAGGATAATTCTAATAATAAAATACCATCTTAATTCCTCCTTTGCCTATTAGTTAAATAACTCCACTAATGAGTTTATTAACCACAATCATCCTTAATAAGCTAGAAGACTAGGAGTAATAGCTATAGCAACTCTAAGCCCTTATAGATTAGCAAATTTGGGCCTATATTAACCCAGATAATGCAGTACCTTAATAAGGTCTACTTTAAGAACTAGTCTATTCAAAAGTTATAGATTTTAATAAGGATGCAACCTTATATATATAGCTCTTAATAAATTAATAGAGAGCGTATAAGAATAGCAGATAATACTATAACTAGGATATAAAGTATTTCCTAAAACAGGAAGATTATCTTTAACAGATCCGCACCTAGATTATATCCACAGTATTAATTTAAAAGAAGCTACTATTTAACCCTTCCTTAACCGTTAAATAATGGCTATCTTAGCTAAAAGAGAACACAGAACCTACCTTATTGTTCATTAGAAAGAAGGTATAATACTAGTATATAGAAGCCCTTAAGGGGTTTAAACAGTTGTTAAAATTAAACTAATAGCTAGATTAATGGGAATATGTAATAGTACTAGAAAAGAAGTATAAGATCCCTTAAATGTCTAATAGAATCTAGCTTTAAGATTTAGTAGAAGTTATTTAACTATTTAGCGACGCCTACTGTATAAAGTACACTACTAAGTTAAATAACCCTTAGAAGTTAAGATCTTCTAAATACCACAGAGTAGTAAAGGAGCTGTAAAAAGGACTTAGAAGACCCTTAAAGAAAGCCAATGCTACTATAAAAGGGAGTACCTTTAATATAGACTTTATAGAGTAAGCCATTAAGGATTACTCTAATACTACTAAAGGTTTATAAAAAGGAAAGGCCTTAGCACGCACTAGCCGCTTAAAGAGAGCCAGGTTATTGGTTAAGGAGACGTCCTAAAAGAAGCCAACACCTAAATGCTTAGCGTGTGAAAGATAAGGACATTTACTTTAGGACTATTAGTGTTTATTTAAAGATAAGAGACCTGTAGGAGTTATAATTAGAGGTAATTATATTAATAGGGCACTAAAGAAGGTAGAATAGAATAAGGATCTTGCTAATCTAGTTACTAAAATTAGACTTAAATAAGAAGACGAAGCTTAATAATAATAGGATAAGAGTTAGGAGACAGTTAAGAAGAGCAAGGGAATCCTACGTCTTAAGGATGGTGCCTTTTATATGAACTTCAACATAAATCTAGTGTTGTTCTATCTACCTTAAAAATAAGGGTACTACTAGGACAATAAAGGAGACAATAATCTTCTAGTTTAGAAGGATAATATAATCCTATACTAAATAGAAAAATGGTATGGACAATAGACTATTAAAATATGTCTAACTAGGGAGTCTATTAGCGTTTAATATAAGCTAACTGCTATACCGCCAACGGAAGCGCAGAGTATTATTAAGAGACATTTGTCTAAATATAAAAGGTAATATATAACTACGGCATCTACGTCTAGGTTATCTAGGACCTATAAGGTCTTATAAAGGTTCTTAAATTAGAATATTAATAACCCCTATCTTAACCTCCTAACTAGACTAACTTTAAGGAAGCGCCAAGGGGTTATATTTAAGCCTTTAGCGCTATACACCTAAGCTTAGAACGGTACTGCCAAACGCTTAGGGGGTATAATTATTAAAAAAGCACGTAAAGGGATAGTAGATTCTTAGCTTAATAAGACTTACCTATAAGAGCTACTGTATTGGCGAGTATAATAACTGGACCCTATAGCCACTACCATAAAATTTAACCTAGAGATAACACACAGATGCAGTTAACATATATATCCAGTACAATCTCAATAAAGTTGTCTATTGATAATATTGTCTTCTACTACTAAAAGATAGATAAGAAGAAATCTTAAGAAGCAATTAAGGAGCTAAGCAAGGAATACTAAATAAGAACCCTTAGCAAGCTAAAATGGTTTTAAGGAATCTATATACTATATAATTATAGCTAAAGGCTCCTATAGCTATCCTAAGAAGCCTATATTAAAAAGATAGCTAACTAGTATAAGATAGATCTTAAAAGGGCGTCTTCTAGATACTTCTATGGCAGAATTGGAACTCCTTTCTACTAATTACCGATTAATCTATCTAACGCGTCCGTCCCCTAATACAGACCTACTAATTTGTCTCATATCCCTACCAAGAGAAGCAGCTTCTATAATGCTATGTTAGAGTATTCTAGTACCTATATGGCACAAGGAGCAGAGTAATCTACTATAGAGGAGAGATAAGGAAGGAATAAATGGTAGAGGGAAAGACAAAGGAATATATAATAAAGGATAAGATAACGGAAGAGACAGTAGAGGTAAAGTGCAATTATTTATCTGTGCTAGTAATGCATTATTCACAGACAATTCTATTAATAGAAAGAGCTTATAAGGATATATTATAAAGCTATTTAGAGGATTAATTATATGGAGAGCAAATAAGTAGAATATAGTAACTACGTTAAGCATAGAAGCCAAGTTGTTAGCCCTATCTTAGACAGCAAAAGAAGCCATCTTTACTAGTAGGATATTTAAAGCAACTAAATAAGCCCTTAATTATCAACTTTCCAATATATTAACATCTATTAACACTTATTACGTTAAGAATATGTAATAAGATAAGTGGTATTTTAATAGAAAAGCAATAAAGGAGATAATCGCTAATAGACTTATAAAGGCCCTACCTAAGCAGAGGTTTTAGAACTTCGTTAACCTAGTCAGAATGGTAGATATTAAGGAGCGGCTAGATAAGGAGAAGTAACTAGAGGACCTAAGGGAGAAGGTTAGGGCAAGAAGGAAGGATTTAGATAAGATTATGGTTTAATTAACACATTAATGGGAATAAGAAGGTGGTTAGCTTTAACCTTAAAGAGCTTAAAGCTAAGGGGGTGTGTTAGATAATCTATATTCTCTAAGGCGCGGGACACGTGTATAAGTTATATGCATAGGGTATATGTATTATAAATCTCTTTATAGAGCCCTAGGGGCCCCAGATTAAGATAAGAAGCATTAATTAATAATTAAGTTAAGATTATCAATTAATTAACCCATTTTATTAATGAACAGTTCTATACAAACTTTGTGACAATTTCTGGGTGCAAGAAGTTTACTTGTAGATATTATTTTGTAAGTTGCCCTTCTGTGGCTAAGGAAATCTAACGCTGACCGAAATACAGATGCTTCCCTGGCCTCCTAAGCTACATCACCATTCCTGTCCTTAAAATGCCCCTCTCCTTCCTCCTAACACGGAATCGGGTAGATAGCTAGTAATAATCTACTTGTATAGTCTTGGAGGTCTACCTTACACCACCTTATTAGACTAAACAGAACTGTTCAAGCTTCAACCCTAGGCAACCAGCCGCATATTTCATTAGCGCTTCCCCCTCCATTATACCGTAGACATCTGAATAAATGGGAATAAATTAGTTTTCAGAGATAGGGGGCTTATGTTTGCATCTAAGAAACTGCATACTTACAGCACTCTTTAATTAAAAACCATCTTATATACGATTTGCGGAGTATATATAGCACTTTCCTGCCAAAGAAAATGTAGATATAGTCACCTTTCTCCATTGCTGGCAGGCCGCGACCCATGTGCTTCTCCCTAGTGATAAAATATTAACCACCTAAGAAGTTATCAAGGTGCGCTGCTTTAAACTGCGGAAGTCTATTAAGACTAGCCCTTAACTGGTTAAAATTTGTAGTATTAGGATCTGCGTCCCTAAAGCCAAGTAATATATCCACGCTGGGGCGAGATAGGGTTATATCATCTTTATAGCCCAGAGGACCTCGTCCTAACATTAATATAACTTTATAGGCCATTTTTTGCGCTTCTTCATTCCTATACAGATTGCCATGTTCTGCCTTACAGCTCTAGACCTGCTAAAACTGATCCAGGGAATAATCTGGGCCTGTAACCCATGTATATATTGTCTTAACGCGCCCTACTCTAAACCCGTCAAGAATCAACCAGTCCTTGTTGCCAGCCGCGTAAAGTCTCACTTTTGTGTCCCCTAATGCTTGGAAGTAGCATCGTTCCCTATTTTTAAGAAGTAATTGTATATGCTCTAAGGCTAGTTTACTCCAATCTAGGACCCATAATAGAATATATCCATGTAAATATATCTGAGTTTTTATTGCTAGTATCGCCTCTTCGTTATGGGAGAATATTGTATAGGCCTGGTCGAACTTATCTTGTCCTAAGGCAGACCTATCCCTAAGCTATTCAAACCCTTCCTAAATATGGAAGGCGATAAAATCTATACTGTTAAAATGTTTGCATGCTGACAAAACATCCAGATTTTGGTCCTTTTGAATTAGATATCAAGCTGTGTCTCTAAATATATCCTTAATAGATTTCGAATAATTAACCTTAAATTCCTTAATGCTCTTACTGTCACAAACGCCCAATATGCCGAAAACTTTGTCTCTTGCATTTAAGCAATTTCGGGTTTGGGCTAGCACTAAATAGTCTAGAAAACTAAACTTTCTGCCTCTCTAGCGCTGCAAATGCATAACAGCTAATAAAGAAGGCGTTTTAGGACCCCTCTAAATAGCATTTTAAGCGGCTCCTTTAGTAACGTTTTAAGCGGTTCCTTTAGTAACGGAGAGGAGTCCTATATGCATTTTTTTTAGGAATAATGCAACTCTTATCCAAGGTATCCTGAAAGAACTATAATACATTATAGCTCTTTCCCTAAAGAGTAGAACCTTTTAAAGTATCTAAATACAAGACTAGTACGGCTGGGTAAGCAAGCTTCCCAGCGCCTCCTATTACTCGGAATTTCTATTATTATCGCGTACTAACTCTACTAGGTAATTGTGGGGGGTATTCTAAATCAAATTAAAAGCTAATCTAGTGTTTTCTTCCTCTTTACCTAGCCACATTATAATCAAAAATGCATTTATATATATTTGTGGCATCAACTTAATCTAGTATAATTTCTCCCTAAGGTCTGACTGATTAATATATAATGCATCTACCTATATCTCTAACACTAGTCCGTCCCGTAATATCATCTGCATAAGCTTTGCGATATAGTCCTTTGGTCCAAGTCTGTGCCACCTATTAGAGGACAACTCCTCTTTATCCGTGGCTATGTGAAAGGTATTACATAATGAACGCAAAGCAGCCTAGAGATTCGTTAACACTGGGACTATTTTTCCATCTATAGAGATAGTTTTCTGCAGTTTTTGCTCCCCCTAGACATATGAGAGCGTAAGGTACGGGTGCTCCTGGTTAAAGGTGTAGTGGATTAACTCAAATTCGAGCGTCTCGCTCTGGATGCTGGTGGATAACTACCTTAACAATCAAATTTCTTGTTAATTTTGATCCAGTGGACGGTACGGAATAGCCATATTAGGTATTATGGGCTAGCCCCGGTAGTTATATTCCTAACGTGGATTAAAACGGGCTTACAGCTCGGGGGGGTCACAAAGTTAAATGGGGTCACAACCTTTCTGACCTTGCTCAGCTTCTGACCCCGCTCAGTTTCTGCATATGCAGCGCATATACAATTTTTTTTTTTTTAAATCGCAGTATTTGATAAATCGTGAATATTATAGAACGCGTGGATTGTATATACGGGGCATATACATCCCACCAGCTACTAAGGCAAGCTAAGTCATCAAAACATAGCCTGTATATATGTTAAATTGAGGCTATAAAGCTAAAACTTTGTGTATTGCTTATTTTCTATATAGGTGGTTAAAGAGATTTTGAGGAACTTTAACCGACGGTCAAAGTTGTCTAATTGATCAAATTCCTGCCAAGAGATGTCTCCCACAAGTCTCATTACGTAATATTGTTGCGGGCTTATTTTCTAACACCCTCCCTTAAGCTTAGTCAACAATACCGCTATATACACTATATATAAGGGTGTAGGGTTGCTTAATAAGGGTTACTGGAGTTCCTTTCGTGAAATGTCTCTTAAAATTTTAGTAGCACCTCCCTATAGGTGTTCTATATTGCCCATAGAGCTCTAGAGGCCCTATAGCCTCGCCCTATATCTCTCCTAAAGTATATCCATCCTTCCTACCGGTATAAGCCCTCCCTAATATCGCGGCTGTTGGATTCAGGTGGTAGGTTCGGGTGGTAGGTTCAAGTAGTAGGTTTAAGTGGTAGGTTAGTAGATTAAGGTTAAGTTCTGTCACTTGTTTTAAGGCCTTAGGGCGTCATTTAGCGCACTCTCTAAGGATCTACTAATTGTGTACTAATTTCCTATTAAGGCCTAGTATAGTTAATTAAGTTTCTATACTATCTGAAGGTGTTTAAGGAAGGTATAGAACTAAGAACCCGCGAGAGGCTTAGTAAGGCCGTTGGCCGCCATATTAATTAAAGCAATATATATAAGGTTAATTCTGTTACTGTTTATCTTATCTCTTACGTAGTAAAACTGGATATTAATGTGCTTTGTTTAATTATACTAAACTAGATTTTTGGCCAACGCTTTTGCAGCTTAGTTGTCGGTTTTAATTAAGATTCTAGCGAACTATTTGCTCTAGTCTAGTATACCTAGTTTAGTAAGTAAAAGTTAAAGCTATATAGCCTCTTTTACTGTAGCTATTAGAGCTATATACTCTAACTAATATATTAATAGTAAAACAGTAGCTTATAGCTTTAATTTCTATAAAATTAGTTCTCCGTTTAATATAAATATAAAGCCTAATATAGAGCGTCTTGTGGTTTTGTCTTGTCCCTAGTTAGCGTTACTAAAGCTAATTAATGTAAGGTCTAGGTTCTTATTGCCTCTATAGGTAATTCCTCTATTAAGCGAGCCGGCCAAGTATTAAAGGATAAGTCTTACGGCTATTATATAGGTAGAGGTAGGATTATAGGCGAAACGGCTTACTGTTAATACCGTAAAGGCAATATCTGGCCTTATTTCTATTATAGGAAACATAACTAAACTAACTATACTCTGGTATCTTCTAACGTTATCCTCGCTAGTAGTTTCTTAATTAGCTATAAGCTTAATTAAGTGCTTTATGGGTACTAGTAAGGTATTAGCCTTTCGCAATCTAAAACATTTAAGAGCTTTAATAAGGTAGGCTCGCTATAAGAGTATAATCTTCTTCTTTGTTTAATCTCTTATAACTATTATACCTAAGTAAAAGCTTATTAGCCTAAGATCTATTATTTAAAAGGCTGCCTTAAGCTCTGCTTTTACCCAATTAACTACCGCTATATCTTTATAGATAATTTTAGTGTTATTAATATAGGCAGAAATAATTAAACCTTTCTATCCTTTACTAGTAGCGAATATACTATAATCCACATATAGATAGTAAAGTCTAAGTTTTTCTAGTAGAAACTTTAAGAGCGTCTTATACTAGATTTAAGGTAACTATTTTAGTCCATAAAGGGCCTTTTTAAGGCAGTAGACTTTACCAGCTTCTTTATAGCCTTTTAGTATAATGACATAGAGTTCTTAATTAATTGGTCTATAGAGAAAGGCGGTTTTAATATCTATCTGTTTAATTTTAAGGTTGTAGTAGGCAGCAATCGCGAATAGAGCCCTAAAAGCTATAGGTTTTACTACCGCAGTAAAGGTCTAGTCGTAGTTAACACCGTACTGTTATAGATACCCCTTAATAACCCATCTAGCCTTATAGCGGAGGACCTTACTATCCTTTCCCTTTTTAACTTTAAACACCTATTTACCAGTAAGAGGCTTATAAGGAGGCTTAAGGGAGGCGAGGTTAACAAGCTCCCACATCTAGTTCTTAATTAGAAACCCTACCTCCTCTATTATTACTTTTATCCATTCTTCGCTATTTAGGCTGTTAATTGCTTAGTTATACATATAAGGCTCATCTTCGTTAATTAAGGTAGTAGATATATATGTTTTGAGATTGGGTGAGCCAGTATATTAAATATAGCCGGCTAGTAGAGCTATAGGATTAACCGCATCGCAATCGTTTAAGTAAGGGTTTTAAGGTATAGATTATAGAGGAAAGTTAGATAGAAGGGCTATTAGTTTGTTACCTATTTTATCATCCCAGTTGCTTAGTAGCTTATTAATATTATCAGCCTATTGGTTAAGGCTTTGGTCTGTACCTGTAAGGCTTATAAGGAAGGCAGTAGGGTTACTTAGTAGGTTAATTCTTAATATCTAGCGGCCTAATCAAGTAGTGGTTGTAGTAAGGTTTTTAGGTAAAGACTTAAGCCTATAGGGTAAACTATCACGACCTTTCTTCTAATTAATTCTTTGTTATCTTTTTCTTAATAGAGGCTTTGGCTAAGGAGTAGTAGTATCTTCCCTCCCTTGCTTATTAGATAAATCTATAGATCTTCCGTAAATATAGTGGCAGTTTTTAAACTAATATTACCTTTGTAAATTTTAACGTCTTTAAGCCGCTTGATCTTCTGTTCATCTAGTAGCTAAACACAATAGATTATCTTGCCGTTATAGCTAATTAAAACACCCTTTTTTACTTATAGAGCGAACCTAGCTAATTTTACGCGATCTTCTTTGGCTATAAGGGAATAGACGGTAGATCCTAGAGCCTTTAGGTAATATACTAAGGGAGGTTTACCCTTAAGCTTTTCGTAAGGTGATATGCTATTAAGAGCTCTTATAGGGCGTCTGTTTTTAATATATATAGCTGCAAGAAGTATATTAGGCCATAGGAAGTCTAGTATATTACCTATAAGGATTATTAAGCGGGTAATCTCAGTAGAGGTTCGCTGCGAGCGCTCTGCTACTCCGTTCTCTTCTTAAGCGTATAAGGCGGCAGGTTTGAATTCTATACCTAGATCGTCTATCTAGGTAGTTACTTTCTTGCTATAAAGCTCCGCTCTATAGTCGGTACAAATTCTAGCGATTTTAAGGTTAAATTTGGTGTGGATCTAGTTATAGTACCTCTATAGAGTATTAAGCCACTCGTCCTTTATACGGATGGTATAAATTATAGTAAACCTTGTATAGTCGTTGGTAAAAGATACGTAGTATCTTTCGCCTTTAAAGCTAATGGGGGTAATAGGCCCCACTAGATCCGTGTGGATAAATTAAAATGGCCGTATAGCTCGTTCTTGGGGTGTTATATTATACCTCTTTTAGGCTTTAAATTCAGCGCAAGGCTTATAGTATTTATCGCTAACGTTATTAAACTTAATGCTAAGTTTATTTAGGTAGCGTCTGAGGTTGCTATAGTTAAGGTAGCTAAATTAGTGATGCCAAATAGGTAGACTTTTGTTATTTTTAATGGTATAGAGAACCGATTTTAACTGGTAGTTATACTACCGAATTAGGTAGAGTTGTTAAATTTTAGGCGCGTATTCTATTACCTTATTGTTATATTTAAGTTCGTAAGTCTTATTATTAAAAAAGACACCTATTTCCTTAAGCCGGCTTCTAGATAGTAGGTTCGCTAGTAAATATAGCATGTAAAGAATATTGTGTAGAGTAAGCGTGCTTCTATAGCTTCCATTAGGTAGTACGGTTTATATAAAGACGGATTCTTTGCCTTTTAATTAAGCTTTATAGGGACCAACTGTACCTAATAAGGTGTCGTTATTAATATAGTTAAAAAGAAGTTCACGGTTATTGCAGTAGTAGACGGTAGTGGCAGTATTATAGACAAAGTTATGCCTACTTAGTTGAGCTTATATGACCGCTGCTGTAAGCTCTTATTATGGATTTGCGTCAAGTTTAGCTTAACTGGAGTATTTATTAAGCTAGACAGGCGCTTAAGTTCTTTGCTTCTTCCTTAAGCGGATCCTATTACCAATTTCTTTTGGAGTGTTATCTAGCTTCCTCTCCTAGCAGTCTTCTTTGTAGTGCGTAGTTTTGTTATATCTTACGCAGTTAGGGTGTTTACATATCCCAACTGGCGCTATTTTTCTCTTTATAGGCCCTCTATTATTTAATTGTACTACTAGTGTAGTAGAGACTTCCTAATTAAGCTTATTATTAAAGATAATAAGTTCCTTACCTAAGGCTTATAGGTTAGTGTTTTCCCACGTCTAATTTATTTATTTTATTATTTTAAACTAAGCGTAGCTAGTAGAGTTGACCCTATATAGGAGGGCCGCTTAGGCGAGGACCTTGTAGTTAATAGGTTGGTTTATTTTAATAAGATAATTAAGGTTTAATGTAATATAGGAGACAAATTCCTCTACATTCTTAAAGTCTTAAACGCGTTTAGTAAAGAAGGTAGTTATAATATTAGTAATAGCTGCTAGATTAAAATCCTTAAAGCGTTCTTTTAACACTTTCCATTTTTTAAGCGCCTGTCTGGTATTTAATATAAATGGCTTATAGATGTCGCTAACGCTCTAGTTAATAAAACCGGCTGTATAGGCTAGCTATTTCTTATATTTCTCCTGTTCCTTTACCAAGTTAGCTAGTTTAATTTTTAGCTATTTACTGGTAAAGCCCAAGTCCGCCTATTTCTCCTTAATCGATTTAAGTGTAGGAAGAGGTCGCGGTAGATTATTAAGGACCTACTTAATGTTCTTAGATTGGAGGTGGTTTTGTACATTAATACTAAACATTAGCTAGTCTTTCCGTCTAGCAAGCTTTCGAATAGAGACTTAGGCAGTATATTTGTTGCTTATATTAGCGGGGCTTTATATTATAGGTAGTTTATAGTAGGCAGTCTATAGGCCTTATTAAGATAATATTATCAGATTAGTTTCCTTTTATAAGGAGTATTTGTGTAGTATAGGTTTTAACTTAGTATGTTCCTTAGCTAGTATAGATAGTTCTAATAAGCTTCTTCTAATCCGCCACTGATATGGTTATTATAGAGCTTTATTCTTAAAACTCTATTATTCTGTTTTAATAATAGTAAGGTTGTCTACTAAATAAGAGGTCCTCCTAAGCCTCTAGTGCCGCGGTTTAATTACGGACTGTATTAGGCTCGTCCTTGGTAGGATCCTCTTATATATTTAGCGTAGAGTCCGTAGTTAGCAGCTACGTAGCTACTTGTTATAGGTTTTTGGCATTATAAGTTAGGTAAACGTTTACCAACTTTTTACGCCCGTGTAGTAATATTGCGATAGCAAATATCATAACAATAATAAAGCAATTAGATTTAGCCTATCAGGCGCAAACCCGGGCTTATAACCTATTGAATTAAGGCTATAGAGCTAAAACTTTGTGTATTGCTTATTTTCTATATAGGTGGTTAAAGAGATTTTGAGGAACTTTGACCGACGGTTGAAGTTGTCTGATTGGTTAAATTCCTGCCAAGAGATGTCTCCCACAAGTCTCATCACGTGATATTGTTGCGGGCTTGTTTTCCAACAGTATACGCCACGAGTATGTACTATATAGCCTATACATAAGCGCTGCATATGCTAATATCTGGCTAGGGTAATATCAATATCTTAATTTCGCTCTAGTATATGCTCTGCCTACGCTTACTATAAGCAATCTCACAATCGCAGACTTTAATAATGTGTAGGTGGCTAGTGCCACCAACCCCAGCGCCTTTGGGTACCACCATAGTAAGTATATGCTTCATATATACCTAGAAGAAGCATATACTAATAGAAGTATATAGGCCCAATCCCCAACCCTAACCCCAACTAGGTGACACCAGGTTAGTTATAGAGAACGCGCATGTAAGGCATATGCTTACAGTAGACAAAGCACGCGCCACAGCAGCCGCAGCAGGCGGAAGGCGTACGTAAATCTAGAGCCGTATACCCATAGCATATGCTAACCTTATGCAGCCCCAGCTGTAACGGTCCAGGACAACGCAAGTAGGTGCCAGAAAGGCTCTATGCAAAGAGTATATATATACTAAGCGTAAACCAGATCCACCCAACCCTGCCTCCGTTTTGTCTGCTATTAACTCCATAGTATAGGTCGCATATCTATACCTTATACACAGCATATGCTGACAACAAACATAGCTGCGACATTACAGTGAATGGCACGCAGATGTACGGCTAGGTCTTTACGGCCTAGCTAAGCGTATATTCCGTATATACACAGCATCTACGTCTTCCACTAATATAGTTATAGTACCGCCGCCATATCCGCAACGAGCATAGCGGTGCCCGTAAGTATTACTATGCAATTTAGCGGAGGTATATACTTACTATATACAGTGACTAACCCTCCCACTACTAACACATCGGCTGCGGAGTTAATTATAGGGGAGAAGTATATACCTAGTATATGCTACGCATATGCAACGCTAATATAACGTAGCGCTCTAAAGCGTTTCGTTCTCTCTAGTAGCTAGCGGGATGCTAAATACCTGCATAAGCCCAGGTAGGTTATGCATATATAATATATATACAGTACTAACACTACACATAGCCGTGGCCCTTTGGGGTTAAGAATTTCGGAGTATACAGACGCCTGCACTCTGTTTATATATGCTTACCCTATACCTAGGATATGTCTAGCCTAAGCTAACTAAATGCAGTGCCTAGGACTAGGGGTTTGCCACCTAATTTAGCAGGCAATTCTATTACAAGGTAAGAGCATTAGTTTTGCTTCTGCATATACGCGCTATACCCTAATATATCTATCTATCTATCTATTTATTTATATACTTATTCCCCCCAAGTTTAATTTTAGACCTAAGGGTACTTATAGGCCTAAGGGTAGCGTATAGGAGGAATAAGCACGGCTACCACTAGGGCTACTGCCCGATTCAGAAATAAACGCTTATCTCTATATCTAGGAGACTGGCAAAGTCCAACTTTATATAGGCCCCATATATGCATCACCAAAACCACCACTTGGTTATATTGCTAGCTTATACACGTATATACTTTGTATATATAAACCTATAATGTCTTCTACTAACCATAGGTTAACACGTGCTTATGCTAGGCATATACTAATAAGAAAGAAATAGCACATTAGCCCATCTACCCCCTCCACTGGCTTAAAAAGTAGGGTTAGTATTTTACCTATATATATTTAGCATACGCTAACCATGTGCATAGCGCGGCCCGACCCCACTAGGTAACCGTAAGGAGTCCCCCTTACCGTCCACCCGCCACTAAAGGGGTAAGCTTGCCTTACACATTCCCTGCATATATATAGCTAATATTTAGCACCAGCGAGCAGAAAAACAACGGGCTGTTATAGCAGAGGTAAGAGCTCTAGTAAGTTTGGTTCCTTCCATTGCGTATGTTATACTTATGCTCTATATAAGCCACAGGCAGAACTTGCCACTCGACCCGCTATACTCGCCCAAGTATTAAACTATAAGTCCCAGCATATGCTGGGCCTGTACGCTATATACGTAGCGTGCAGTACGCATTATCGGAGTTTTAGTAGGGTTTGTTTGGTGGATAGGCTAGGTATATGCCTAATATAGGGCGTGGGGCGGAAGGCCTATATTAATTAATTCTTTATTTATTATGGAACTCTACGTGATACTTTCTATGCATATACCGTGTATATACGCCCTATATGCTAACACTATGTTCCTATACCCACTTCTCAAGCTCTACTAGTTCTTTTGCTCTATTATATACATCTTTAGCTTGTTTTAATTTGTTAATTTATTACTCTATATTTTCTATACGTAGTGTATATGCCTCCTTTTCTAGCTCCTCTGTAAATAGGTAAGACCTATACCTCTTACCCGCAGTCCAGGGTGTTTGACTTCGCGATAGTAGTGGTAGCATCTCCACTATATATACGGTGGATACGCGCGACGTATCCAATACTAATACAATATTATTATCTACTATACTTATCTGTGAGATAATCTAGCTACTAAATATAGTAGGCCTAGGGGTATTAAATAGGTTCTAAGGATTCTAAGGAAGATTAAGCCTAGGATTTCTAGCTCGCCGCTTAGCTAATTTTTGCTGCTTCTGCGCTGCTTAAGCTTAGTATATACTTTGCATATTTAGTATATATACATACATTGTTTTTATAGCTGTACTGCTATCCGCTTTAAGTTACTATAATTTTTCTATATATTATTTATTCCCATTTCTTTATATAGCTCTTATAGATCGAACATTTCTTATATACGGAGTTTAAGCCTATACTAAAATATTAGAATATACAGTGCATATACAGAGCGTATACCTTTACCAGAGTACTGCGGTAAGCACGTATAATTTTCGACTAGTAAAGTTATTATCTTAAAAGTGACTACTTTTACCAAGTCCAGTATGCTTCCATATATATACCTACTACTTATAAGGGACCTTTAACTTTTCCTTTATAAGCCTGGCTAGTATCCATATTTTCTTTTTATTATTTATCCAAGACGTAAGCTCCGGATGTAGTATGCATATGCTTTACATACGTACTATTAGTTTCTACTTTGTCTCCGCTTCCTATATCTACTCTATAATATATCTTGCTTTATAAGTTAGAAAGCGCTTTACAAAGTTTTGTTTAATGTATACTAGGCAGAATATCAGCATATACTAAAGGTGTTCATCCCATTTACGGGATAGGTTAATTGTATATAGGTAATCTCCAAAGCCTATATATTATAAGCATATACTAAGCATATATAGAGCATATATAAAGCGTATATAGAATGTATACTTACCGCTAGCTTATTTCTTATATATATTAACTATAGTAGTGCGAAGTCCAGTTCCGTAGATATGCGCAAATTGTATAGATGATTAAGCAGTATTACCTAAAACCTTAAATACTAGCTAAAACATCTTTATATACGTAGCACGTGTTTTTAGATTAAGAAAGGCGTATACCCAAATCTTAATTCCTATTATAAGTGTTTAGCTTATATATAGCATATATATGGCATAGGGTATATATACGTTTGGAATTCTTATCCCATCCTATAATTAAGAATATATTTATTTTGCCTTAAACTATCTTAAATAATAGGTCCATTTTAATATATGTTACACGTTAGAATGCCTTAACTTGCGTATATATACAGTATATAATAAGGAAATACTTGTTGTTAAAGTTATAAATTGCCTAAATCTATTACTTAGTGTTCTCTTTATATTAATTAATAGAGAACTTATATAGTATACCTGCTACGCTTAGCCTCTGTATATACTTAGCGTGTATTTAACCTATACTTACCTATATATGCCATCCCCTCTAGGAACTGTAGTAGCCTTTCCTTTTAAATTATAGTAGTAATTCGATTTTTAATATTAAGACTGCTATATACCGCACGTAGTATCTACGTCCTATACTTCTTATATAAAATATAGTACTGCGGCGATAGGATAAATCGACCTATAGAATAGTAAGTAGTTTTATTTGTATATACTATGCATATATAAAGCATACGTGTAGTAAGGCTTAGGACATCTACCTACTTTATTGCTTTAACTATATTATTAGCAAGGTCGACTGGTAGCTTTATTAGATATAGTAGATAATATATATAAGAATTCCGTATAATAAGGCAAATATAAGGATACCGTGCTATATTAACAGGAATATAGCAATCTAACTATGCACGGTATATTCGGCCCACTACCCTACCTTAGCCTTGCGGGTGGTTAAATCCTACGTAGACTTAGTATATGCATAGCGTATACACGACGTATATATTATATACCACAATATTTTCGCTTTAATGTTGCATATCCAATATAGGTATATTCTCGTTTAACTTCCTAAACTCTATATTTAACAAGTAAATAAAGGTATTAAATATCTACCTAGGCAGTTATTAATAATAAAGGCCAGGCAGTATGCTATAATTTAGTATCACTGCTGCTGGAATAACCAATAAACTCTACCTATATATAATAAGCATATATTGCGTATATGCGGACCATATACGGGCTATATGCGTACTTTATACCAAAAAAACATTATTAGTCTGCTTTTACTACATACACGTTCTTATATACTAGGGTAGATACACTACCGCCATAATTATAGAACACCGTGGTAGTAGCTGTATATTATAAGTATATGCCTAATATATATAGATAATACTTACCTCTCTATGCTTTATTTAAGCTTTTCATTAATCTCTACTGCCTAGTATAGACGACTACTATACTTTTAGAGGTTATTAATTAATTTGGGCTTAACCCTATTATATACCAAGCATATACTTAGCATATTCTTATAGGCGTACTTACAGTGTCTAATACCGCTGCATTTAAACGCTTAATAAAATGCTTTTCTATTCTCCCAATTATTGTTTTCTCTAAGAAGCTGTAGTTATATAATCTTAGGGTTACCAGTTTAATAGAATAAGAATTGAATCTGCTAGATATATAAGTACAGTATATACTCTATATGTGTATTACTTACCTTTGATATATACCAATTAATAACCTCGCGTACTATTTTTTTATCTGCATCTATAGACAGCAGAGGTGTTGCTTTATAGATAAAGTATGCAATTCCTTCTTTTCTAGTTACTAGATATTCTAGCATTATAATATAGTTTATTGCCTCTTAGATAATAACTTAATGCTTGCCGTTAGAGCTAACAAGTGCTCTATAGTTTTGGAGTGTGCCCTAGCTATTCTAAGCATATGCATAGTATATGCATAAAGTCGTACATAGTGTTACCTTGGAGAGACCTATATGAAATAGAAGCCGCTGTTGCGTACTATCTTAGCCCTCGCCCTCCTCGCCCTCCTTATTTTCCTTATTCTCCTCATTCTCCTTATTCTCCTTATCTTTAATACTCTCCCTGCCGATTATATCATCTTAAGAACTATCGTCTTCGTGTTCAATGTTAGGTACGCTCTGGAATACCTACGTATACTTAGCATATGCGTAGCATATAGTTGTCCATACTAACTAGTAGGCCATTTAACCATCCTGCTATGCTCTCGTTTGCCTCAGTATAGTTTTCACTTATCATTAGTATAGCGAGATACGTGTAAATTCGCGTATATATATGTGCATATATATAATATATGTGTGTGTATATATATGTGTATGTCCGAGTGCCTGTGTGTGTTAGCGACTCAGTCAATCGAGGCACGAGCACGGCATGAGGGACGCGCAAGCCTGTACAATTGGTAGTCTATAAACGAGGATCCAAAGCTAGAGAAAGGAAAGGGGAAGAAGAGCAGCGCCGCTTGATGTTTTATGCGATCTTCGCGTCACGTGACCGCAATCTGCGGCAATTTGCCAGTACCGTAATACTGTCCGAGATTGTCTGAAACTGTCTGCGATTGTCCGCTACAA